>OGYV01001403.1_pt1 | contig 18237 bp, 10 predicted proteins | sample 1576651 | NCBI WGS metagenome assembly OGYV01 (sample SAMEA3541570, study PRJEB24748) | human gut metagenome | biome: human gut; feature: human-associated habitat; material: faeces | place: China | collected 2012
TAATAGTTTAAGATGCCGTAACTATTGATTCTAGCAATTAGTGGTATCCCAATGCTGTTTACTTAATTATGATTACCTTCTGTAATCTTATTTTTTTAATCTAATCTTAGTTGCCTTTGACCACTGGCTTGCAACTGTCTTTCCGTTAACTTTCTTGTAAACTTTAACTCTTACATAGAGTTTCTTCTTACCTTTAAGTTTCTTAGATTTAACTGTAAATACTGCCTTCTTAGATGTCTTCTTAGCAACAACTTTCTTGAAGTTCTTTGTTGTTGAAATCTGTACAGCGTATTTGCTTGCTCCTGCTACTTTCTTAACTGAAAGTTTAACCTTGTTAGAAGATAACTTCTTAGCTGTTGCCTTAACTGTTGTTTTCTTAACTGTTGTCTTCTTAACTGTTGTTGGAACTGCTGTTGTACTAATAGCCTTAGTTGTAGGTGCTACTGTAGGCTTAGCTGTTGGTGCTACTGTTGTAGGTGCTACTGTAGGCTTAGCTGTTGGTGCCACTGTTGTTGGTGCTACTGTTGTAGGTGTTACTGTTGTTGGTGCCACTGTTGTAGGTGCTACTGTTGTAGGTGCTACTGTTGTAGGTGCTACTGTTGTTGGTGCTACTGTTGTAGGTGCCACTGTTGTTGGTGCTACTGTTGTTGGTGCTACTGTAGGCTTAGCTGGTGTTGTTGTTTCATCATCTTTCTTAGAATTATCAACACCGTTCTTGTTGTATACATATAATGTAGCCTTAACTGTTCCAGCTCCATTTGTAATTACAACATCACTGTACATATCTGTAAAGTTTGATAACTTGAACCAAATTCCGGCTCCAGCAACTTTAATATCTGCCGCTTTTCCATTTACTGTTATTGTTCCAAAATCAGCATCTGCGAATGATACATATAATCCTAATGTATCATCAGCTTTCTGAATATTAACGATTTCATTAATTGCTCCATCTTTGATTGCTTTATATGTATCATTGTATGTAGCATCTGTTGAGCCAATAAAGTCTTCTGCTGACCAATCTTTTTCTGCTGCTACAGGTACTGTTGGTACTACAGGAGCTGGTGTTGTTGTTTCGTCCTGCTTAGCCGGTGTTGTTGTTTCATCCTGCTTAGCCGGTGTTGTTGTTTCAACTGTTCCAGGTTCTACAACTGGTGTAGTTGTTTCAACTTCAGCTACTTCTGTTCCATATACACCCATTTCCCAAAGAGAATATCCATAATTAAGAGCATTCTTAACGCATTCAATTCTTACATATCTTGCTTCAACTGCTTCATCTAATGGCACTTCTATTGTTTCTGCTTTATCTGCTGTCATAGTTTTTACTGTGTCATATGCTTTACCATCTTTTGAAACCTGAATGTTATATTCTGTTGCATATGCACCTTCCCACTTGAAAGCAACACTTGAAACTTTATATGTCTTACCCAAATCTACTCCAAGTGTCACGCCACTCTCATATGATGCTGCTGCATATCTTGAACCTAAATTTCCGTCAAAAGCTTCTTCTGGCTGGTAGCCTGTTTCCTGCACAGAATTTGAAAATGCTGTCTTTCCTTTGGCAATGTTTTCATCACCAGTTAATAAAGCTTCAACTCTTTCCTTTTCAATCTGTTCTTCTGACTTTTCTGTTTTCTCTAATTTAAGGTTTGAAATTGAAACATCATATGTTCCAACTTCATCATCACTAAATGAACCAAAAGCAACAATAATATTTACCTTATCATTATTTGCTGCAAATGTCTGCTCAATATGTCCTACTGTTGTATCGTATTCCTTTTCAACATATTCTCCACCTGAAAGTGTCTGGACTAAAATTTTTTTAGCTGGTGTAGAACTTACATCTAATGATACCTTATATGCCTGTCCTGCTTCAACTGTTACATCTTTAACCATAGCTTGTCCTTGCCATTTGCTATCTCCGCCCCATGAACGGTCTGTCTCGAAGCCTTTGTATTCTACTCCGCGTACTTCTTCTGTGGAAGTATTTTTAATTGTCGCTTTTTTTAATCCGTCAGTTAATTCTGACCACTCTAAGGCTTCTGCTGCATTTGCTGTCTGTGGCTGAACTGTAATACCTGCGATAACCATTGCAATAGCACTTACAATAGCCACTAGTTTCTTGAAACTTTTACTCATATTAAAGTCTCCTTTCCCCTTTTAGTTTCTTACTTTTGTTTAAAGATTTCTCTTCTTTAAAAGAATAATTGCATTTTATCACAATCTCTTATGCGATTCAATAATCTGAAACGTTTAAAAGTGTTTTTATTTGTGCATTTTTGACAATCTATATATGTGACTTGTTCCTTTTTTATAACATTCCTTTTACATATGATACATTTTCAATCTCAAAAAATATATATTTCCCACAATATTCTTTAGTTTTTTACTTATTTATCATTTTTGACACTATTTAACCATTGTTTATTTTAAAAACCGCTTTTATTATTTTTCTATAAATTAGAAGCTAAAAAGAGATTCCGGTTATTGCCATAATACAATTCCCAGAATCTCTTTTCTTAATCTTTATTTAGTTTTCAGTATTATTTTACCTTAACTTTCTTAAAAGATACTCTTACCCTTGCAGCCTTTTTAGCCTTTGTTGCTTTTGTAACTTTTCTTCATAAAAATATTTCAATTCTGTTTTTTCACTTTTTCAATACTAGCTTTGGAGTTCTGTCTTCGTTGAATATTCCCCAATGTTTTTCTGCTTCATTAGGTCTGTTTCCACCTTTCCAAGGCTCATCGAAAGCTTCAAACATATAAGAAATAATCTGTTCCCTGTCGCTCCATTCCCAAAATTCTTCGTAATACTTCTTCTGATTTTCCTCGTTAGCCTGACCTTCTCTCATCTGTTTAAAGTCTGCACAGTCCGTAGCCCAGCCTACTTCTGAGAATACTATAGGCTTGCCAGGATACCATTCCTTAACTTTTTTGTACCATGTCTTATTTACTTCAAGGGCTTCTTCTACAGTATTACCATTCCACAATGGATATGAATGAATGCTAATAATGTCCAGTTCATCTGCAAGCTCTTTTAGATGTTCCCATTCATAAACCCCTTCATTGAAGGTTACCTGTTTACCTGTTTCTTTTCTGAGTTTTTTTGCAAAACTTATAAGTCTTTCAACAGGTACATTATTTTCACCCCAATCAGGTGTGTTTTCATTTCCAACTGAAACTGCATTAATTACATCGCTGTTCTCATTTGCTATTCTGATTAATTCATCAATATTTCTGTCATTACGTTTAGCACGTTCTTTTAATTCCTCATCAGAATAACTTGTCTGATTCCATGGACATCCCGGATTGTTAACTTCTGATATTAATCCAGGTCCTAACATTAATTGCATGTTAAATCCACAGTCTCTTATAACTTTACATGTTTCCTCTGCATAACTTATAGGATCATACATTCTTAAATATTTGAAACCTAATTCATTTAACAATGTCAAATCTTCTTTAATCTGTTCATAAGTTGGATATGTAGCATTTTTGGGATTTTGTCCCTGCCTATATCCTGAGTAACATATTGCCCTTCCCCATTCAAACATATTTTACCTCTTTCTTTTGTTTGCAAAACTTAATTTTATAATCTAAGGGCGAAAACCTCCCCCAGACATTTGTTAATCAAGTATAGCTACTATATTTACAGTATCGTTTAACTTCATTACATCCTCTTTTAATACAGTATCACAATCGCCATATTTATTACCGTCAATATAGATTTCCTTAACGCTATACTGTCCTGCATCAAGCGCCTTGTCATTTTTGTATGTAACTGTAATGTTTTTACCGTTAAACATACATGTTGCTGAAGCTTTACCATTTTCAAACTGTTCTTTTAAAAGCTGTGGTTTTAATTTAAGGGCACCATATTCACCTTTTACACCGTACATTTCATTAAGAACTGTAAGAAGCATCCAGCTTGCCGCACCTGTAAGATAATGGTACATTCCACGGCCTCTCTGACTTACATATTCAGGGATTCCCGGATAAATACCACTCTTTGAATAGTTATCGCAGTGTTTAAATAAGCTGTTTATAACCTTATATCCTTCTTTTGCATAACCTCTATGATAAAGTGAGTTAGCATACATAGTTGCCATATGTGAGAACACTGCTCCGTTCTCCTTGTGGCCAAAAGCAAAACCAAATAATCTTCCAAGGTCTGTTTTTACTTCCTTAAAATCTGTATTTAATCTGTATCCGCCAATAGCTTCATCATAAAGATACTTGTCCACTGATTTTGTAATTGCTACAACCTGTTCGTCTGTTGCCACGTCAGCCATTACTGTAAATACCTGACCTGTCAACATCATTCTGATACCTGTAGGGAAATCTCCCTCAACAGCATTCCCACTATTATCATAGTAACCGTTAAACCAACCATGTCCATCTTTGTCAGTTGTCCATTCAGTAGTTCTGATATGTTCTCCAATCCAGTCACCCATACTGTCAAGAATACTGCAAAGTTCATCACATCTTACGTTAACTTTTTCACCACTGATTGTATGTTTTACTGTTTCGCAATATGCGTCAAGTACCTGTTTCTTTTCATCTATTCTGTCAAATACTGTTTTGTCTACATTTAATAATATAAGTAATTCTTTTGCAAGAAGTACTGTTTCATTGCCTGTCTTTTCTGCATAAGCCTTAATGTCTTTTGCAAGATTCTTAAGGTTTCCGCCATACAAAGCTGTAAATGCAACACTTTCGCCACGCTTAGCTGCCATGTCAAGTCCGTCATTCCAGTCAGCACCACGAAGTCTTATATGATTATGTTCACCAACATCATAGAATGCTGTCAAATGCTGAATTAACATATGTTCAAGAACTGTTCCTGCATATACTTCATTATTTTCTGCAAGCTGTTTGTTGCCCTGTTCGTCGTTCCAAATCATATCTTTTTCTTCGCCACGGCAAACCTGCGGATCTTTAAAATACGAGTTTTCTTCAACTAAAAATTCAACATCACCTGTCTGCTGCATATACAATTCTGTTGTAAGATATGGCCAAGCACCGTGGTCCATCCATACTCTTGTAATGTTATTTCTGTCAGCAATAAATTCTCCCTGCTTAGAACCTATAATTGTGGCATTTGTTCCGTCAAATCTTACTCCGCCAAAGTTATCAATAAGCATCTGTCTAACCTGCTTTGGTTCCATAATAAGAAGTGCAAGACAATCCTGCCAAAGGTCTCTCCATCCACGACCGCCTTTTCCGTAATCATGATGTGGAAGGAATGAACATCCGTAAATTCTTCTAAGCATTGGCTGGAAGTTAACCCAATGCATCCAGTTATCAAAATTCTTGTCTGCTGAATTATAACTTACGTTAATCTTATCCTGCCAGTAATTCTTTGTTTCTTCTAAATATTTATCAAATGAATCTACATCAATATATTTACTTCCAATGCTTTCAAGTTCTTCCTTAGAAGTACCATATTCTAAAGCTATAACATAGCTTCTTGATTCACCCGGTTTTAATTCACAATCATTAAAACGGATAGCTGCAACTGTTTCGTAACCGTCTACTTCCTGTCCTTCTATATATGGAAGTGGCTTATTCTTTGCAACATAATATGGGTTTTCAAAATTTCCACCCTCACCAATAAACTCCTCTGTTACAGGACAAAAGCTAACCGGTGATTCCATTTTTCCATTAACCATTTCCTTTGCAAGTGCGCCATAAAAAACAGTGTTCTTATTATGACCTCTTTCATCAAATGTTAATGTTGGATAAATCATAATACCATCTTTAATAGTAAATGTTCTGTGAAGTAAAGATGTTACATGCCTGTGGTCTCTAATATTTGATGCAGAGCGGGCATACATTGGAATTGCAACTGTTGATGTAATCTTCTGTGTTGTATCAGCAGTATTTGTGATTGTTACTTTTGTTAGCTCAACCTTGTCCTGTGTATATGGTACAAAAGTAGTTAATTCTGCTTTTAATCCCATTTCATCGGTCTGTCTTTCAACCTTATGCCACATAATACCTGCTGTAAGCTTTACCTGTTCCTTGTCATCATCAAAAAGCTTAGCCTGCTGCTTAGCAGAACGTCCTGTGGCTGACCAGGCACCTTTTCCATCAACATAAACCCAAAAATTTCTTGTTGACTTGTTATTATGTAAGTTTTCACTGCTAACCGGTTCCAATAAAAAAGTATTCTGGTCCAATTTAATATCTCCACCTAAATCCGGTGTAATAGCACTCATCATTCCTGCTTCATTAGCCAATGGAAAATACATATAACTTGTAAGATCCGGATTGTCTAATGTAAATGTTCCCCTCTTATCTAAGTACTTTAATTCGCTCATTTAATTCTCCTAACTTTCCATTTAGTAAATTTAAGTTAAACCTCTGCTTTAATACAATAATAGCAGATAATATATTCAGTTACAATAAGGAATTGAAACGTTTCAGGTATTTTATTTTCAGAAGAAAAGCCCTGACTACATAGTAGCCGGGGCTTTTCTTGAAACTGTTTTTAAAAGTTTCCTTTAAAGTTGCAATTTTTATTTAAAATAAACTGTAATATTATTTATTTTACCATCTCTAACTGCTTCGGCCATTTCTCCAACAATCTTGTTTTCTGTTGAAACTGTTTCTCCATTAATTTCAACTCTGTCTACAACTGCTGCGTCGTCGCCAAATGTATTCTTGCCTGTTTCATTTACATAAGTAATGTCACAAGATGAAAGTAATCTGAATGTTACCTTTCCTTCATCAAATAACCAGTTTGAAAGCTTTGGTGTAAAGTTAAGAACAAGCTTGCCATCTTCATATGTAAATACTTTTCCCCCCATAAACATTTCAATCCAGATTGAAAGCATTTCTGTTGTTGAACCTGAAAGTCTTGCAACAAATCCTCTACCATGAATGTCTGGATTTGGATTTACGCTTGAAGCTATAAATGACGAATTTTCAAGTGTACTTCTTCCATACATATTTGGATCAAGGAATGGAATAAGTGCTCTTGTAATTGTATCATAGAATTCAGGACAGATACCTGCTCTAATCATTGAAAGGATATATTTATATTCCATATGAAGGAATACGTTTTCTCTTTCCTGCCATCCAGGTGTAAATGCTCTACAACGTCCGTTTTCCATTGAACATTCTTCAATAGAAGCTGATGTTTTATACATTGCTAATTTTTCATCATAAAGACCTGTTTTCTTAACACTGTTGTACATCTTTCTTGCTGTTTCTTCATTTACATTTCCCATCATTCTTGCAGGTCCTTCAAGGAAATATGGAAGAGCAACTGTCTTAAATTCTTTTACAACTGCTTTCTGTAATCCGTAATGGCTCATTACAGGATTTCCATTTTCATCAACTACAGGTTCGAAATCAACTGCTTCATGTGTAAAGTATGTTGGAACAAGACCATTTCCCATTTCAACAGCCTTTTCAATACCCTTATCAATCTTAGCTGCAAAAGCGCTGAATACTTCATTGATATAGTCTTTTGAAACTTCTGTTTCTTCACCGCTTAAGTATAACTTAACGCTTTCTCTGTAGTTTTCTCTGATAGTAGCAACTTCATCCCAGTATTCAAAGTCTGAAACCTGTCCGTTGTTATACTTGTCTAAAACTGCCTTAACATCATCTAAGTATTTTGCAATTTCAGCAGGCATAACAACTGTTTCGCTACCATTAAAGTTATCGGTAATAAACTTAATTAATCTCTTTAATTCAAATGTTTCAGGTGTACCTGAACCAAATAATCCAGGAAGTCCGTTCATGGCATCATTCCATCCCGGCTTTCCACCTTCCATTTCAACACCCATACCATCCACATCTAACTGTGCGAATTTGCTAAGTGCCAATGTAATCATTTTAACTGCAAGAGTTGTGTTATAAATCTTTTCATCAGGAGTCTTTAACCAGTTAGTTGCCCACTTGTTAAATCCTGGTCTTGCAAGTTTAGCTTCATCTTCAACTTCCATACCATACTGACGAACAGCACCCTTCTTGTTGATTACATATTTTTCTGATCTAGGAACAACATAAGCTACGCTATCATAGAACTTGTATGTATTATCCTTAAATACTAATTCATCTAATTTGTCTGGGAAAATAGATAAGTAGTTATCTACTAAATCCATGTTGTAATCCCAGTGGTCACTCCAGTAGCCTTCCGCAAAACCTGCTTCAATGTTCTGGTCACAATCATTAAGAATGTTTGCGATAAAGTCACCATCATCTACTTTTAATTCTAACTGAAGTTTTGCAATAGTATTAGAAATCTGTCCCGGTGTAAATTTACCTGCAACAATGTTCTGAATTGCTGTAGCATCACCTGAAATGCTATCAGCTACATATGCCTTAACTTCATCTTCTTTTCCTTCTTTTATATTGAAAAGACTTGGACGAACCTCTAATGGATTGTATCCGTCAGCCTGAATTAAGCTAAAGAATGTTTTAACATTAAATTCTCCAACGTCCTTATTAAAGAATACGTCATTTCTTCTGTTCTGTGAAACATCACGGAAGTTACCATTACCCTGTGAATAATATTCAGCGGCAATTGAGAAGAAGTTGTAATCTCTTTCAGGATCACCGTGTTTACGGCTAAATAAATGTATAATAGACTTGTTTCCATCTTTATTAAGTACATATGGATAACCACCTCTTAAGAAGTTATCTAAGTAACACTGTTCAATGTACTGGTCAAATTTTCCGGCAGATGTATGTGTCTTAATGTCAGATGTGAAACTATCTGCTAATTCTTCTGCTTCTACAAACTTGTCTGCAATATAGCCAGGCTTTGTAAATGTAGAAACCTTTGAATTAATCTGTTCTTCTGAACCTGCAAATCCCATCATTGTATCAAATGTGATTGCTTCGTTTGCAGCTACTGTTTCATGGAATGCTGTAAATCCGCAAGGAACTTTGTTTGCGAAACACTGTTCTTTTGCTTTTACGTTATCAATTCCACCTTCGATAAATCTTACAGGTGTCATTAATGAAAGATCATATCCGAATACTGTATCCACATCGTAGATTACATCCTGTAATTCTCCACCTTTAATTGTAAGATAGTAGTAACCACCTTCAACATCTGAAACTTCTGCTGAATCCTTTGTTGATGCTCTAAGTGTGTAGTATGGAACCTTGTTATCAATGTTCTTAATGTATGCCCAACTCTTAAATAAGTTTGACATTTCCTTGAATTCACCATTTGAGATTCCGTATGTAATAATCTTTGGAAGTCCGTCAATAACTTCAATCTCTTTTGCAGAATCAGAAATGTTCTTTACTGAAACCTGTCTAACTAATGCTCCAATACTTTCGTTTGGAAGAATGAAGTAATTAACTGTTACTTCAATACCGTATTTTTCATTTGTTTCAATAATCTTGAAACTATTTTTATTCATTCTAATCTGACGTTTTGCTTCTTTTTCATATTTGAAAAATGGTTCATAATATTCGCCGTCAATTTTTAAGAATGTTCTAAAACCCTTTACTGTTGTGTTTTCAAAAGCTGTATTAGCTGAATTAAATTCCATAATGGCATTGCCCTTGTTATCAATACCAAAACTGTTCATTCCCTGTCCTCTGTTTGTGTAGAACGTCCACATTGGAATACCCTTTACACCTGCAAGACCAGGTAAAAAGCTTGAAAAAGCTGGCAATCTGTCATAATCATCTATAACAAATGTCTTACCTTCAAGTCTATAATTCTCCATAATAATCTCCTTTTTATTTGCGTTTTCCGCATGAACTTCTGTAAACCATCTTTGGTGAAAGTTTTGTAACTGTACCGCTCCTGTCACCATCATCGTTTAATAATCTGAATAATTCATTTGCGCTTGCACTACCCATTTCTGTAATTGGGCTGTGTACTGTTGTAAGTGGAACGCCATAATAGCCACTAATTGTGCTGTCATCGTATCCTATTACGCTTACCTGTTCAGGGACCTTAATTCCCACATCCTGTAGCGCTTTTATGCAACCCCAAGCCATTTCGTCATTGGCACAAAACATTGCATCAGGAATCTTTATTCCACTTGATAGCATAGAGCGCATCTCGCTGTATGCCAGGCTCTCTTCGTAGTAACCTCTTAAAACAATGTCTTCATCAATTGGGAGATTATGCTTCTGCATCATTTCAACATATCCCTGATAACGATGCTTGTCATCTCCCGTATCATTTCCGTGCATGTAACCGACTCTCTTATGTCCTAATTTTAATAAGTAATCAATTGCCATTGATGCACCCAATTTGTCATCAACTAAAACACCTGAAATATTCTTACCTTTGCTATCTCTGTCAATAAATACCATAGGGATATTTACTGTTGCAATTCTTTTTACATAATCACCTGTTAAGTCTTCATGGTAAATAATTGCGCCTGCAACACCTGATGCAATAATCATTCTGTATATTTCATCCGGTGAGTTGTCATTACTTATATAAATATTTAACATGTAATTATTTAATTTACACTGTAAATGAATTGCCTGTGTTAATACCTTATAGAAATCACCTTGTAAACTTGTTAAAAAGAGGCCTATTGTATTTTTTCTATTAGACTTTAATAACTTTGCATTCATATTTGGTATGTAATGAAGTTTTTCTACTGCATTTAATACTTTTTGTTTTGTCTCTTCACTAACGATATCTGCGTTATTAAACACATTTGAAACTGTTGATATTGCCACTCCCGCTTCTCTGGCAACGTCTTTTATTGTAACCATACAATAATCCTCCTAATCTACTTGGAAAGTTTCGCAACAAGGGAGGCTTAAAGCCTCCTTGTTACTTTATTTTTACTGATATACTCTTACATAATCAACGTACATCTTATCCTGATATACATCATTAACTCCGCCGTCCGGGTAAGTCTTTGTGCCAACTTTTGTCCAGTAGTTTGTTCCGATATTTCCACCAAGTGTTCCACCAATAGCACAGTTAATAATTAAGTAGAATGGCTTGTTAAATGGCCAAATACTGCTGTTAGCCCAAGCATTTCCTGTAGCTACATATTTTGATGGGTTATATGACCATGTTACCTTACCATCAATTGTAAATGTAACTTCCTTAGCATTCCAAATAATACCATATGTATGATATTCGCTTGTTGCTGTAGCTACTGTAGTATGCTTGTATTTGTTACCTGAACTTGTTGGCATACCATTGAATTTTGTATTATGAATTGACTGTGGAATAACTGTCTTTGATGCTTCACTCATTGTTTCTAAAACATCAATTTCACCACATTTTGGCCAACCACCATAGTTGCTATCATTACCTAACATCCAACATGCTGCCCATGTTCCCTGTCCTTTCGGTAACTTAGCTCTAAATTCAACCTTACCATATGTTAATGTATATAATCCTCTTGTCCAAAGTTTTGTTGAATAAATTGAATTATTTACAACTGTTTTTGTTCTAGGATTCCATTCAAACTGTGGCTTAATAATAAGATTTCCATCTTTAACTTCTGAATATTCCGGCTGATAATTCTGTCTTTCTTTGTTTCCAAAGCCAGGATTTTCCGGACCACCGTTACCAGTTGCTCCGTTTGTAGTCCATTTTGTTGAATCAATTGTTGTTCCAGTAAATTCATCATTCCAAACCATCTTACGAACTTTGTCTGATACTACGTTTGAGAACTTTGAACATACATAAGTCTTACCGCTTACTTTTGCAATAGGTTTAATCTTGAAGTAATAAGTTGAACCTGCTGTTAAACCATTAACTGTTGTTCTTGTAACTTTTCCAACTGTTGTTACTTTAAAGCCACTGTTTGCATTTGTTGAATAGTAAATCTGGTAGCCTGTTGCACCGCTTACACCAGTCCACTCTAATGAAATACCATTAGTTGCTGTGTTCTTTGCGTAATCAATTGATGTTGCGCCAGGTGTAACCTTAACAGTTACTTTCTTCTTGCTCTTCTTTACTTTTACTGTAATTTTGCAAGTACCAGGCTTTTTAGCCTTGATTTTTCCTTTTTTTGAAACTGTAGCAATTTTCTTATTGCTTGATGTAAACTTAGCACCTTTTTGTTTAACTTTAATTGTGCTGCTGTTTCCTGCGATTAAAGTAACTGTCTTCTTAGACTTGATTGTTACTTTTGCCTGTGCTGTTGTTGGATTTCCTACATAAACTGTAGTAACAACCATAGCGATTGCTAATGCAACAGATGTGATTTTCTTTAACATCTTATTCATATTTTGCCCTCTCACTTTCATCTGTTAGAACAGATGCTTTACGCACCTGTTCTAAAATGTTTTATTCACCTGTGATACCTGTATTTTCGATACCTTCAATGAACTGTCTCTGTACGCATGCGTACAATACTAACAATGGTGCAATTGCTATAAGTGTAGCTGCCATCTTGATGGCTTCGTTTAACTCACTTACGGCATTTGAAGTTGAACCGTTATCAAATAATGATAATCTTCCCGGTAATAACTCTAAAGCATCACCTGTCAGTATGTTAGTTGTATATGTTTCATTCCAGTTAAATACGAATGAGAATAAGAATACAACTAAGATTGTTGAAATTGATAATCTAATTGCTACATGATAGAAAACTTTTAATGAACCGGCACCATCGATCATTGCTGCTTCATCAAGTGACTTTGGTATCATGTTAAAGAAATTGTAGAATATCAATACCAACATTGTTGAGTATGTTCCCTGTCCTAATAATGCTAATAAGAACTGTGGAACAACTGTGTTAATTAATTTAAATCCTAAAATGCTTTCAACTGTACTGAACATCATAATTCTTGGTACTGTTAAAAGTGGTACCGGAAGAATGAATGCGATAATTAACATTACAAACCAGAAGTTTCTTCCTCTAAATGTGTATCTTGATAATGCAAAACCTGTTGTTGCTGATACAAATGTCTGAGCAATAGCAAGTAATGCTGAGTACCAAATTGAGTTTAAAATTGATGTTGGAATATCAAGTGTTCCAATAGCATTTTTAAAGTTATCTAATGTTGCATGTTTTGCAATCCATGTAATTGATGGATCAATTAAGTCCTTTGTTGTCATAATTGATTTGGAAATCATTTCAAAGATTGGCTCTAAGAAAATGAATCCAATACAAATTAATACAAAGTAAATTGCAAATTTTGAAATAATGTTTACAGCTTTTAATCTCTTTAATTTGGCAAAGTTGATTTTCTTAACTGATGACAAATCAATCTTCTTTGCACTGTTATTTTTATTTGCCATATAACTTTGCCTCCTTTGCCTGATGTCTCTTCTGAGAATTTAATCTTCTCTTCTGCTGTTTTTCCAGCTTCTTTAATTTCTTTTCCTGCTTCTGTCTTGCCTTGATATCTTTTGGTTTCTTATCTCTAAATAGTAAGAACACAAATCCAACAAGTAAGAGTACCACTAACGCGTATATCCATGCGTAAGTTGCGGCATATCCAAGACCTGAACCTGTTTCACCTGTCTTTTCCTGAATTAACTCATATAATGGGTTAATTGAGCTGAACATACCAAGCTGTATTACTGTGAAGACTGTAATAATAAGTCCAATCTGTTTTAACATTGGAATTGTTATCTTCCACATAATCTGCCAAGCATTGGCTGAGTCAATCTTTGCTGCTTCGTAAACACTTGGGTTGATTTTCTGTAAACCATTGATAAATAATACAATTGGGATACCTGTAAACCAAAGTATAATTGAAAGCTGATCAAATATTCCTGCAAGTCCATTTGCTAATGCAGGTGAGTAACTGTCAATAATCTGCATTATGAAAATATTTGAATAAGCATTAGTCTGCTGTGTTACTGCCGCAATCTTTTCTGCTGCCTGATCTCCTGCATTCTGTACAGTTAATAACTGTGACATTACAGGACCTGACATGATAATAACCGGCAGGAAGTAGATAGTTCTTAAAATTCCTTTACCTACATTAATCTTGCAAAGTAAGTAAGCAATAATGAATGATAAAACTACTACTATAAATGTGTAAGGTATAATCATCTTAATGTATGAAAGTAATGCAGGTAAAAATTCCTGGTTACCAACAAATGCATTAATGTAATTGCTTAAACCTATAAACTCAATCTTGTAGCCCCAGTTAGTTGAAGCTACTGATGTAAAGCTTAAATAAATTGTAAATATGAACGGGAACAATGTAAAAGCACAAAAACCTAAAATCCAAGGTGCCATAAACATGTAACCTGATCTATTCTGTCTCTGCTGATAAGTTCTCATTTTTTTCTTTTTAGGTGCTTTTGTTTCCTTTTTCTTTGTAGTATTGGAAGTTTTTGCTGTTTCTACTTTTTCTTCTTTAACTTCTTCTGAAGTCACTTTTGTATTTTCAGCCATTACTTAACACCTCCTTCTACTACTGCTGCGCTGTTTGCTGCAACGCTTGTACCATTAACCTGAATTTCATCAGATGTATAGTTTATAATAATTGTCTTCACATCTCCATCCTTTGAATACTGGTTTGCAATTATACCACCATCTCTTTCATTACCATTAGCATCTTTTGATGCTGAAGTTAATTCTTTTCCATCCCAGCTATAAACTGTTCTGCTATCCCAGTTATAATTAATAACCTGTGACAATGGTGTATTAACTGTATTGTAAATAGTATTTACTAATTCTTCATACTGTTCAAACTCTGTTGAATAGTAATCTGATGAAGTTGTTGAACCTAATAAGTATGATGGTTTCTGTGTTAAGACAAATGATGGTGAAATGTTGTAATCAATCATTCTTAACATATCTGTCTGTGAATAGAATGAGAAGTTAGCATATGGTGCATAAACTTCCATTGTTCCATTAAGTACCATCTGCAAGAAAGGAACTGTATCTGTTTCATATACATACTGTGATGTTCCTACAGGTGACTGTAAGTAACGATCTGTATATTTCCATAAGTACTTGTTAGGATTTACAAGGTTTGTCTTTGTTCCGTTCTTCTGAATCTTTGAAATAGCATCCTGATAAAGTTTTACAGTATTCTGAACTGTTGTCTTATTGTCATCACTCTTATAATGGCTTAAAAGAATGTTTGATGCTCCGTTAATTGTAAATGAACCGCTTAAGTCTCCTAAATCTTCATACAAATCTGTAATCCACTGTGCTGTCTTAGCAGGTGTTGCATATCCATATTCTGTAACAGGAACGTTCTTTGGAAGAACTTCTGACTTATCTACTGAGAGATACTGTGAGTTAATATGCTTTGCTGCAGTTCCATAATAATTAACCATTGTTTCGTTTATTGATGAGAACTCTCTTGAAAATGAAATATCAATTCCCTTTTTAGCGAATTCTGACATTAAACTCTTAAATTCATTCTTCTTTCCAACTGAACTTGAGAACTTAGTGCTGTTAGGTTTTGATAATGTTTCTCCACCTCTCTGCCATCCTATAAGTCCTGTGTTAATATTTTCAATACCATCTTTATTAAGCTGATTTAAAATATTCTTAACATCTGATGCTGAAGTAACTTCAACTTCCTGTGTTGAGAATACCCCCTTCTTAGAATCTGACATAAGGAAGTCAATTCTAATAGGAATGTTCTTTTCATCAACTGACTTTTCAGTTAAAATTCCTTCATCAATTAAATGCTGTCTGTATGCCTTAGCCATACCTGTGTAATCAGCTTTGTAACCATCACTGCCGTCACCCTCTAAAAACTGATATGTTAAGTCAATATCAAACTTATTAGGTTTATCCTGTACTTTACGATATGAATCACCTGCCTGGTTTATAACCTGGAAGTATTCAGCGTTGTACTGGAATGATGCATATGCATATGTGTAAGCAATTTCTCCATCAGTTGTTGATGCAGGAGCTGCATTAATTGACATATACTCATCACCCTGATCTGCATAAGCTACAAATGCTGCCTGTGTACCATCACCATGTGAAATACCAAATACCGGCATTGTTGGATTCTTAAGTGGTACAACATCATCTAATGATGAATAGTAGTTAGATTCTGTTGATGGATCTGTTCCATAAACCTTACTATTGTATTCACTAAACTTTGTCTTGTTTTCATTAAATCTGATTAAGCTTCCGCTTCCGTCCGGAACTAAAACATAACCAGGTGTAAGTTCTTTCACTTCTGTCTTAACAAAATCATCTGCATCTTTATCATAGTATTTAAGAATACCACCGCTTGTTCCTAAGAAAGGAGCAATTTCGATACATTTAATCTTGCTAATACAACCTGTAATTTCTTCATAAGGAACTTTAAAGTTAACCTTTCCATTTTCGCCTAAAGTCATATGAACTTTAACGCCTAATTCTTCATCATCAATGTTAAACTTACAATCCAAAACCCATTCGTTTTCACTGCTTCCCTTAGTAAGCTGTGATTCGCCCTGGCTCTTCTTTTCTGGTGCTGATGATGCTCTCTGTGTTGTCATTGAATCTCCTGAGCCTTCAAAATATTCAACTGTTACAAGAGAATTGGCAAAAGCTGTATACTGGCTACTGTTAAATGATGAATCAACACAGTTTGCCATTTCTTTTACTTCTGCTACTGTCATATTCTTTTCTTTAGCATAGTCTTTAAGTTCTGTATTATCACCGCTTTCCTTAGCATCTGTAATAATATCTCTTGCTTCCCATGCTTCATTTAAGAAAGGAACGTCTACGCCTGTTTTCCAAACATATCCTGTTTTTGTATTTTCGATTGCTAAGATATCTCTGTCTTCATAGAAAAGATATTTGTAATCTCCTATTGTGCATAATTCTTCGTAAGCATTTGAATACTTTAATGAAGATTTTGCAACATCAGGTACAGGTCTTGTATCTCTGTTAGTGTTAATGAATGCAGCGCCAACTGCTACACAAAGTGAAAGGACACATAAGAGACATACAATGATTGCTGTTGCTTTAAATTTATTCTTTTTAGCTGCCTGTAACATTTCTTATTATCTCCTTTCCTACTGTGATTAAGAAGTCGTATAACTGTTCCCACATAATAATTACTACAAGAACAACTATAGCCGCAATTAACATAAATACTGCTGTAATAATAAGGCTGACTACTGTCTGCTTAAAGTCATAGTCATGAACTGTTGAAAGTCCTTCAAATATTACTGCGATACTCCAAATACCACCGATCATCATAATAACTGTCAAGATAAATGATTCGTTATATGTTAATTGGTATGACATAATTGTTGTAACAATCATGCAAATCATTAATGGCATAATACCATATGCAGGAATCATATATACCTGCTTTAATGTTCCGTCACCATCTGTAATTGATGTAACAAGGAAGTTACATACAATGAAGAGAATTAAGATAGCAAAGAAACCAACTACTACGGCTCCCATATCCATATCTTCAACGCTTGTATACTGATAAATAAATCCTTTTCCTGTCTGATAAATCATATATACTGCAAAGAATGCTACATAAATAATTGTTGCTGCAATCATTGATCCGTTCTTTCCAACTCTTATATCATAATATCTGTCAATTGGATGTTTAGCACACTTAAATGCATAACCGATTTCTCCAATTACAGGAAGTTCTTTTAGTTTAGTTCCAAACTGTTTTCTCTTAGTTCTTAAAACTTTCTTCTTATCAACAAGTTTAATAACTATACTCAAAACAATTAAGATGATTACAACTGTTAATACTGCTCCAAGGTCCTTCTGGATGCCTTTATTTCTAACTTCCCAGAAAGCATTTGAATAACCGCTTCTGTTTCCGGCAATTTCAAAATGTTCCATTGCCTTATCATATTCTTCATCGTTATAATAAGCTTTTGCAACACCGTTATGTGCCAAAACTGACATCTGGTTTAATCTTAATACGTAATTCCAATCTTTAAGAGCATCTGTGTAATCACCGTTTTCATATTCCTGTAATGCTTTATAAATTGTTGTTGCGTATTCTGTTGGTGTAAACGACTGGATAAATCCCTTCTTACCATCTGCTGTCCAAATGTTTCCATTGTTATCAACAGCAATTGTTGTAAGTGATGAGAACAAACCTGACACGTCATTGTTACCTGCCTCTTCACCAAGGCAGAAAATCAACTCTCCGTCTCTTGTATATACATATATATATCCCTTTGAGTCAGATGCATAAATAATTCCATTTGAATCTGCTATTACATCTGTAAATGCATCCGATGAAGCAATAACATTTTTAAATAAGTTTGTTCCATTTGTACTATGTTTCTTTAAAAGGTCCCTTCCCTTACCCATACATGCTCTCCGGTGCAGCGATGAATGTTTGCTCCAACGAGGACGAGTTGAAGCGCTT
>OGYV01001412.1_pt1 | contig 18183 bp, 8 predicted proteins | sample 1576651 | NCBI WGS metagenome assembly OGYV01 (sample SAMEA3541570, study PRJEB24748) | human gut metagenome | biome: human gut; feature: human-associated habitat; material: faeces | place: China | collected 2012
CAGCTCCTCATCGTTGCCTTTCACCTCTATCTTCTCCACCTTGTCGTCCTGCTTCAAGGCACCGCTGAACTTACCTTTCAGGCGACGCACATTATCAATGAGATTGTCTATCGTGAGATGGAGTTCCTCCAGACTGAATGGTTTTGCCAAATAAGCATCAGCTCCCAGCTTGATGCCCTCCAGACGGTCGCTGATTTCCGATTTGGAAGTGAGCATGATGACAGGCACATGACTGATATTGGCATTACCCTTGATGTTCTTAAGCAGCGTGATACCATCCATCTCAGGCATCACCACATCGCTTATTACCAGGTCGAAATCGTCAGAAAACAACTGGTTCAATGCTTCCTTGCCATTGTTGCAGATTACAAAGCGATACCAGTCGCTCAGTTCCGACTTGAGATAACGGCAGATTTCGATATCATCATCTACCAGCAGGATTTTACAGTTTCTGCTAGCCGCATCTCGCTGCTGTTTCTTTTTGGTTTTCCCGTTGTCCGAATAAATCTGATTAGTCTTGAGATGCTCTTTACCCAAAGGCAATTCTATGATGAAACAGGCACCGCTCTTCCCGTCTTCACGATTATGTGCATACACAGCACCTCCATGAAGCCTTACGATGGAACGGCAGAGATTCAAGCCGATGCCCGAACCTCCCAGGTGCATATCAGCCGAATTCTTTCCCTGATAGAAGCGTTCAAACAGGGTTTTGGCATCATCGTTCTTTCCCAATCCCTTGCCGCTATCAATCACATACAAGAGCACCTTCTTATCCTGCTTCTCAATGCGGAAGATGATTTCGCCGCCATTAGGCGTATATTTAAAGGCATTAGACAGCAGATTGGCTATCGCCTTATCCAGCTTGTTGCGGTCTATCCATGCATTCACAGGCGTCTCCGGTATCTCCAGCCTGATATTAATACCACGCAGGTTGGCATTATAGGTGAAGAGCGAAACCAAACCCTGCGAAAACTCCACCAGGTTGGTTTCCCTGCACGAAAGTTTCATCTGATGCTTGTCCAGGCGTCTCTTGTCGAGAATCTGATTCACCAGGGTGAGCAGACGCTGTGCGTTTCGGTCGATGGTATCAATATCCGCCTGATATTCCTCAGCATTTCCCAATCGCTCCTTCAATTTCTTCAGAGGCTCCATAATCAGAGTAAGCGGCGAACGGATATCGTGGGTGGCATTGATGAGGAACTGCATCTTAGCCTCTTCCATATCTCTCTTCTTCTTGCGCAGAAAAACAATGATAGCGGCAGCCGTGAGGCCGAGAATAAGGAAGAGATAGATGAGCTTCGCCCAAACGGTAAGAAACCAAGGTGCCAGCACATCCAGGTTGATCACCTTTATATATGTGGAGTACTTGCCGTTGCAATAGGTACGCACTTCTATACGATAATGTCCATGCGACAAACCTGTGAAGTTGAAGCTATTGTCTCCAGCCGCATTGCTGATCCATTTGCCCCCGTTGATGCGATACTGGAACACGATGTTACCCACGCTCTGATAATCAAGCTGGGAGAAGCTGAGCACTATCGACTTGAAATCAGACGGAACACTCAGATTATCTCCAATAAACGGAGCCATCTTTCCATCAAGCAACACACCCGACAGATAAATGGCGGATGTTTTCTCATCATAATTCTTTACCTGAGAAGGCCTAAAATAAGTCAATCCTTCGGAGTTTCCATAACAGATAACCCCATCAGATGTAGAACCTACTACTCCAGCCAGATATTCCTTGGTCAAGAGTCCGTTTCCCTTTTCAAAAGAGAAAAACGACTTAGCTTTACTATCATAACACCAGATACCCTGCGCAGTACTCATCCATAGGTTTCCCTTGGCATCCTTCTTCAGCGAATAAATTCTCAATCCGCTAATACTCTCGGAATGAGGCCAAGGGGTAGTCTGCTGTTTTTTCCTGTCATAGAGATAAAGCCCCATCTCTGTGGCAATAGCAATCTTACCATCCGACAGTTCTAATGTAGAATAGCACGTTTTACCCTCTAACAAAGACCGAGAAAGAATGATGTCAAAATATCCGGTTTTGGTATCCATGCACGACACACCATTGGCTGTTGCACACCAGAGCCATCCCCGGGAATCTAACCTGATCTCCGATATCCAGTTATTGCAAATGGTTTTGTGTGGACGCTTATCATCCATCAGATATTGCGTCATCTTGCCACTCTTTCTATTCCATACATAAAGTCCGTTGCCCGGGCTCGCAAAATAAATATTACCAGCAGCATCTACCTGCATACCATCTAGAGAAAGTCCATTGGCAGGCAGCAACAACCGGTAAGTCTGATGCTTCCAATCATACTCATAAATGCCATCACGGCCATATACATAAACTTTCTTCCGAAAATCCGAGTACACTTTGATTGGTCCTGCAGGACTTTGTAGTAGCTTGGTATTGCCCGTCTTCTCATCCAAGAGATACAACCCATGATTCTTGACCGCAAAAAGCATCAATCCGTCAGCAACTCCCACTACAGACGAAATGGTTTCCATACCCGCCCCCAATTCATCCAAAGAAACCGGATGGAACACATTCTTATCATTATTCGACAAGAAAAGTCCTTTCATATAGCATCCATACCACTGATTACCATCTCTATCTATCAGCAAATCGCTGATATGCGCATTATCAAAGATAAACGATTGGTTATTCAACTCCACCCGATAAGCCTTTCTGCTTCCATGCGGTATCTTGAAAGTTCCATCTCCCGAAGTACCCAACCATAAATTGCCATACTTATCCAAGGTAACAGCACTGATATATCCTGCTCCCTGATGAGCAGAAAAATCAAAATCGTAGCGTGAGAAGCGATGCGATGCATAATCATAGCGCATAATACCGCCCGTATGCGCCACAAAGAATCCCTTCTTGTCTGCGGCATATAATTTACGGATACCAAACAGATCTTTAGGTTCATATACACTTACCAGTCGGATAGACCTGCCATCGTATTTATATTTTCTCAACACCTTTGTATGATTAGCCTGCCACAGATATCCCTCAGCATCAAAGAACAGTATAGCAAAGAAATCATCCACTGAATTTGCTGATTTTCTTGAAAGGCGAGTAACTTTACCCGTAGTCATATCCAGCCTATAAGCACCATACCCGGCTGTACCTATCAGGAGATTATGCTTTCTATCCTCAATAAGAGAACTGATTCTTATCTTCTCATCATTCTTTTCCAATACAATATGCTGGAAACTATTGGTAAGATAAGAATATTTATAGAGTCCACGATTTGTTGCCACAAAGAGGAACTCTTTGCTGTAAGGATAGAGTTTTACGATATCATTGTCCTGAATGGTTGTCGTATCGGCAGGATTGCAAAGATAGGTACTGAATTTATAGCCGTCAAAACGATTCAATCCATAATTGGTACCCACCCAAATGAAACCATACTTATCTTGTATGATACATCGAATCAGGCTACTCGACAGGTCGTTGGATGTATAAAATCGTCCAGAGTTGGCATAAGAAAAGGTTGCCAACATTTGCACGAGACAAAGAACTCCAAAAAGTAAAAGACGCTTCATAGGCTTATGAATGAAATATACAAAATTGTTGTTTACATGATGAATGATGCAAAATTATATAATTTCTGCTAGAAAAAAGAATGAAAGCCCAAGAATTTGCATCCTTTACCTGTTTTTTTACTCAAAAAGTTACAAGAGATAAAGTTTATTATACGATATACTCAAAAAGAGGATGCGTCATAAGTTTATGATTCACCCTCTTCTTGTCGTTGGAAGAGACAGGATATGTCGTTGGAAGAGACAGGATAAGTTGTTGGAAGAGATAGGATATGTTGTTGAGACAATCAGTATCTCCGGTCGCACAACAGCTGTTGTGCATGCGGTGACCAACTGTTATGCACCAACTATTATCCAGTTTATTATTTTTTGATTACCTTTCTGGAAACCTTCTTACCATTGGCAAACAGAATCTGCTCTATAACCAAGCCCTTAGTCTGTGCGCTGATGCGCTGACCCGACAAATTGTAGGTTATGATATTCGCTTTTCCGAAGGCATCGATTGTACAATCAGTGATACCCGTACTGGTATCTGCCTTTCTTATCTTCACATTGCCAAGAATAACCGCAGCCCAACCAGAGGACATGGTGAAATAAAGTTCATAGTCACCTTCTTTTTCTACAGTGAAGTTCAAGAAGTGAGCCAGAGAACCTTTCACCACCTGATTGGCATTCTCCTTCAAGTTACCTTCCGAATCCAAGTTCTGTTCCAACAGGACAGACTTATTGTCGCTTAAGCCAGCAATGCCAGCATCAAAGGTCACAGCCCCATTCTCGGAACCATCATTCCAATAAGAAGAATTGAAAGAAAGCTGGTATTTACCAGGAATCAAGTGCAGAAGATGACCATCATACAAGCCATAAGAGAGCTTGCATTGGTCAAAGTTACGAGCACTGAGATAGAATCCTGTATTGAAATCACCACCAGCCACGAAATCCTTGATACGAGCACCACCCGTATTGGCAGCGCCGTTCGCTTTCTCATCACTCCGACTACCATCATTCATACTATTCACACGCTTCCATCCCGCAGGCACACCTTCGCCTACGTTGATAACCTCGTCTTCCCAATTGTCAGAGAACAATACCTCACCCTTAGCCTCGCTAGAATCTTCATTATCAGGAAGATCGAGCTTATACTGCTTGAAGAAGTTCCAAAGCTCGCGGGTAGAATAGACTGCATTAGGATCGTCGGAGTGCCAATGTCCTTTATCATCAATGGCGATGAGCGTAACCTCCGTACCATCCACCTTATTAATATAGCGAGTACGAGTGGCAGCTGCATAACTCATGGTTGCAGGATAAGGGCGAATCACCTCTGGATTATCCACATCACAACCTTCATAAGCAGCCCATTTCTTGACATAATCGTCAATCCTACCATAGCCACCAGCGGCATGGTTCGGATCGCCGCCCCATTTCACGACATCATCTCCCGTGCCATGGATGTGCATAATAGGCACATGGCGTGGAGCCACAGGCTCACGATAATCGACAGGGATACCACTCACAGGACCAAAGGCTGCAACTACAGTTCCCAATTTGGTCATACAATGATAAGTCATCATTCCGCCCATGGAGAAGCCAGAGATATAGATGCGATTCTTGTCTACCTTATATTTCTTCTGCATGGTCTTCATGATGGTTTCGATAAACTTGACATCGCCAGAGCCTGAGATATCCCAGGCATTACCGTTTCCCTGAGGATAAACCACCAAAATCTTTGCCGTGTCTGCCACCTCGTTCCAATGAGTCTGTCCCATCTGATAATCAGGATTTTGGCTGAATCCATGCATGGAGATGACCATTGGAGCCTTCTCGGGCAAATCGGCAGGCACATACACCAGCATTTCTCGTGTAGCAGTACCCACCTTGATGGTCTGTTTCTGTGGTTGCTGCTTATAGTTATGCTCAACAGCAGCCAGTATCTGCAAGCAGAAGGCACAAAGCAAGCACAGCAAGAAAGTTGTTCTTTTCATTTTAAGTTATAATTATCAGTTATACGATTATATGTTGTTATAATTGTCAGTTGTTATGACACAAAAAAATCGGCAAAGTATCTGCTGGATTCAACAAATACCTTGCCGAACATCAGAACTAGGGACTACTCCCTAGTTACACAAAAGGAGTAGAATTTCTGCCATTACTTATTCATTACTTTAACAACCTTACCACTCTGGAGCTTCTTGATAACAAGGCCCTTGGCGTTGGCTGAAACCTTAGCACCAGCAGCGTTGAATGTTGCTACAGCTGCATCACCTGCTACATGAACGTTCTTGATGCCAGTAGCATCACCTGCGAGTTCCTCTGGAAGAACATTGTAAAGCTTGATTGTAGAAATATTAGTTTTCTCTTCACCCCAATTTGCCTTGATGGTAACCAAGTGAGCATAATCATCTACAGAAGAAGGAGCATCCTTAGGTGTACGAACCAAATCCTTTTTCAAATTAATGATAGCAGCACCAGTCTCCTCACCATAAGAAGGACGCAACTCAATCATTCCACCATTATCCTGCTGACCATCCTTATCGGTACGGTTGAGCATGACACGTGGGTTAGGACCAGAACCATAAATGACCAGATAGTTATAATCAGACAAATCAGCATACACATCCATAGCCACTGTGCTGGTACCACACATAACAGCACCACCGGGAAACTCCTCTTGACCAATGTTCCAATCGATCCAAGCCTTCTCACCTGTAGGCTGAGCATCCTTTGTCACACCATCCCACTTTTGCCACATGTCCTTAGCCAATTCAACACCCTCATCTGCACTCTCTTCCTGTGCAGAAGCTGTACCGAAACCAGCGAACAATGCAATGGCAACCATTGCTAAACTCTTAATTGTTGTGTTCATAATTGTAAAAATTAAAATTGTTATTAATAATTATTTATAAATCTTCTCCGTATAGGTCTTACCGCTACGAAGATAAACTTTCTTGATACTGATACCCTGCTTGGCTGCAGATAAGCGCATGCCCTGCAAGTCGTAATACTCCACATGGTCAATCATGTCGGCATCGGTGGTTACACCGGCGATACCCGTCAAGGCACCCTTGTAGTTCAGGCGGACGCAATCGAGCACAGCTCTCTTTCCGCTCACATAGTTAACCGTCATATTTCCCTTGACATCAGCGATGTCCATGTCAAACTCCACTTCCGACCATTCCTTGTTGGAAGAAGCATTCTTTGGCAGTGTAACCTGCTTGGTCTGATTGCCACAGATAACATTAATGACAGCATCACCCATGGAAGCCTGATAACGGATAGCCACCTTGTAATTACCCACCTTACTTACCGGAATGTAACCACGAACGGAAGCCCCCTTCTGGGTTCCCAAGTTCAGGCAGCCCTGACCATAGTATCCACGGAAACCGTTGTTCCAAGCGTTGCCATAGCAACCACCTACGTTCTTGTAGTCGAAGTTCTCAAACTCATACTGCACCTCTCCCTCATACGCCTCAGGCATGGCAGGAATTTCAATGACAGCGGCAGTCACATCAGAATCCTTCAACTTTCCTGTAGTCATAGTGCCCTTACAGTTATTGATGTTCAACTCCAACGGACCATTATGCTTCACATATACAGTGAACTGACCATTTTTCCACTCACAGGTAACAGTACTTTTCGAATGCTCGGAATTATCCTTCCAAGAGATAGTAGGCTGTGCACTGGCTCCCACCACAATGATGGTATCAGTCTGCTGGGCATACTCCGGAAGATTCTTGTCATCCTGTAATCTGCCATCACCCACACCATAGCGAAGTCCATCCTTGATACGGTAGTTCTGCATGTAGAGACTCAACTTGTCTGAATACTCACGCATGTGAACCAAAGAATATGGAGCGAGGTTCATCTTAATCTGGTTACAGGTATTGTAGGCAGGTTTCAATATACCCTTGGCACTGCGTCCATTGTTTACCCAGTACTTACGGATATATTCCATACCATTCTTTGGGGCAGCCAACTTAACATGCTCCTCATTATACTGATAAGGGTTGTAGCAAACCCAAGTATTCTCCAGACGCGAAGCATAGATATCACCCCTATATTCCTCTTTGAAGAGCTTATTCATATAAGCCTGCTTGCTTTTCACATTACTCCAAGTAGCATTATTAGCATACTCGCTGCTCTTGATAGCCACCTGCAGTTTCTTGGCTTCTTCGTCGATGAGATCATACACCACAGGGATGGTAGGATAACGTCCTGAAACCTTCAACCACCATTTGTTGTTCAAGGTGGAGTTAGACCATTGTGCGCCATTGTCATCCTGCTCGCTGCGATAGAGACCATCATACAATCCGCCTGGCGAAACGTATGGTTCCATCTCGTTCTGACTGGAAGTGATATCCTTAGGCTTGATGTCATTCTTCACGCAAATCTTAGTACGTGCAATGACCTCCTCACGGGAAGGAATACGGATAGTACCATCCAGAATCTTACGGAACATATCGATGTTGATATTTTTAAAGTGATTGAACCAAGCCCAGTTTCTGCGGGTATAACCGTCAGCAGTCTTGGAAGTTGCAATCTCACGCAGGTTATCAGTCGTCACCAACTCAGGACCGTCAATCACCGTCTCACCAGTCAATGCCACATGCTCCAAGATAGGAATGGCACCACAAGCCTTAGGGAAATCATTGTAATACTCCTTCAGTGTTTTTGTATCATCCGAAGGGTCCTTGATGGCATTGCCATTCTCATCCAGTTTATCTTGTTCTTCCATCCAGCCGCAGATATCGAAACGAATACCATACTGGCCGGCATATCCACCCAGATAAGCACCCAGACAGTTGCTCTCGATGTCATAGAAACCATTCTTCATGGTGTACTTCTCGCAGCAGATGAAATGTTCCTTATCGGTAGAAAGCAGACGGTTCATCTCGGCATTACGCTTCATGTATGCCACAGGCATCATATTGGCAGAATAGCATGCCTGCGTAAAGCTCACACAAAGATAGCCACCATACTGATGGGCAAACTTCATGAGATGCGTGAAGAGTTCCAAGCGTTTTAGGAAAGTAGGCGTATGAATGGTTCCGTTCTCACGCTTACGATCCTCGTCAAATCCCCAGAACTGCTCGGCATAGTTCCATCCCAGAAAGTTGGGATAGTTCTTGTAGTAGCTCTCATAGAGTTCCAGGTCATCGTCATCAAAAGCGCTGCATCCGCCACTGGCAGGCTGGATCATGGTCCAGACGCGGTTCTCTGCACATACCTTCATCCATGAATCTACCACCTTCTTACCATCCGCACAGATACTCTCCGTAGCAGAGAGCGAGAGGTTGAATATCACGTAAGGCTTGATGTCTTCCGGTACCATATTGATGATGGCTTGCGGATTCGGAGAATTCCATGTGTCGATATGGATAATCCATGCCGGCTGGGATGGCGAGATAACTCTTCGCAGGGCAGGCCCGTCATGAGCCTGCGCCACTGCGAATGTCAGTATCCCAAAAATAAATATAAATAATCTTCTTACCATTTTATTTCTGTTTTCTGAAGTCCATTAACCACACCCACGTAAGTAGGTAGGCGATTGAAATGATTCCACAATCCTACACCCGTAGTGCCCTGATTGATAGTAGAGAAAGATACCCCATAGAGTTTGTCGCCCAACACATCCTGTGCCTTGTTCAGGATATAGGCATAGAGTTCAGCCATTCCCTTGTAATCCTCGAATGTAGCCTTGCTCTGATCGGCTACTGTTCCGTTGGCATCAGCCAGGTATACGTTCATGTCTGAAAGACGTACCTGCAATCCTGAAGCTGCCAATGTAGCAAGAAGCTTGTTGTATGCAGCCTTCGTATCTTCCAAGGATTCTATAGCATAAGGTACATCTATCTTAGCGTCAAGTCCTTCAATCTTGGCGCCAGCCTCATTCCATTGGTTTACATAACCTATCATATGCTGTGCCTTCTCTTCGTCACCGAGGAGCTGGTCCTCTGAGTAGAACAACTTGGCATCAGCCTTTTTGGCATGAATGCGCTTAGCTACATCAGCTACCCAATTCTCATCCATATAATCATTTGGATAGAACTCGTTCTCACCGGCAGAATTCTCAGAGTTCTTCAATGAATAGAAGAGGTTGTCTATCAAATTGGATGCTACCGTCCAAGTTGGCATCTTATCACCATAAGTAGCCATAATAGAATCGGTGTAAGCATAGATTGCCTTCTGAATATCAGCAACCTTTTCATCATTAGGACGTGGAACATAGTAACCTGGTTTCTGATAAGGAGCATAAACGTCCAAGTTGTCGATGGCAACATTCTGAGGTGCAGCAGCCTGACCAATCACCAAACTAAACTGATTCAATTTTATATCATCTGCTGTAAATTTCTCTGTCAAGTCAACTTTAGACATATCAATAGTCAAGGATTCCCACGTCTTGCTTTTTGCAGGTAAACCAAAGTTTTTCAATTCCATGGACTTATCACCTGCCTTAAGGAGAACAGAGACTGCTTTCTTGATATTGTTTGTATAATAATCAAAAGTAATAGTCTTGATTTTGCTCAAATCTGCGCCATCCAAAGTGACAGGAAACTCAATAGACTTACCACCTATCTTGTTCAATAGAACCTTGCCATTTTTCTTAGCTGGATCATTAGCAACCTTGGAAAACTTGTCAGTTCCGAAAGTAGCACCAATTGCGTCATCCTCAAAGTCATACTTCAGATGGTATTCAAAATCCTCGCCATCCACCCAAGTATCCTTGCTCGCCTCTTTCATCACGGTCAAATTCCAGGTATTTGGAGCAAAGAGAGAAGCACATGGCACGAGTCCGGCATCAATAGCCTTCTGTACATAATCAGTGTTCTTTGAAGCATTGACTGTTCCATCATCAGCAACCACAGCAGCATGGGAGAAGCCATCTGCGACATTCACTTCATTGAAGTTGGCCAAAACGGTACTAAAGCTAGTATTGGCAGCTTTCAAATCTGCAATGGTCAAGTTAGCTCCCAACTTCATAACGGTATAGTTCTTCAGAACTTCATAACCTCTGGTAAGGTCGTCCATCGCCACGCTCTCAGGCTTTTCGCCGGCAGCATAGCTTGTATCGAAGTCCTCCACACAACCAGTGAGCAGCATGGAAGCTGCTGCACTGGCCAAGAGGATATTATGTATTTTTTTCATAATTCTGATATCAAATTAAAAATGTTCTTACTTCTCAGGAGTGAAAGTCTGGAAACCAATGCCACGATTGCGAACCACCATGGTATCTGTGGTTTCAACCGTACCCAAAGCATCGCTCTTGATATTGTAGTTCAAATAGAGTGTGTTGCGCTTAAACTCGCCCAAGAGCTGGTCGTTCTTGACAAACTTACCACTACCCGAAACCTGAACTCCGTCACTACCGGAAGAGATGGTGCAGTCATCACCGTTGAAGGTCATCAGCACGTTCACCGGATGGCTTTTGCCACTAGCATCCTTCACTTCCACAGTCATCTGTGCCTTGTACAAGCCTTTGGTCACCACCTTGATTACCTCAGCCTTCTCTATATATGGATAAGCACGGTGAGATTCCTTGCCGTTTCTCACATCCTTACCCTTGCGAAGATAAGTGGCAGTCCAAGGATTAACGTACTTCACAAGGCAGAATGTAGTATTCTTCGACTCCAGCACCTTGTCAACGCCCTGGGCACCTGTCAGCTTCACAGGAATCACATAGCCCTGCTCATAACTCTTGTCATCGTTGAAGAAGTCAGGGGTAAGCTTCACTCTTACGCCTCCCATCTGCTGTCCCTTGGCAATGACAAACTGGTTAGGGTTCTCAATCTGATAGTAATTGGGTGGCATCACCTGGATGGCAGCGCCATTGATTTTATAGCCATCACAAAGACTGGCATCAAATATATAATCCACGGTAACGTCATTGTTGTTGCCATAACCACCGGCACAATAGGCCTTGATGTTGATGATGTGGTTGTTATCGTCGGTAAGGTCAGCTTCCTGATCCTCACCCAGTTCCACGGTGCGCACATAACCAGCATTGGCAAAATAGACAGCAGTTTCTCCGTCATATCCAAATTCCTTGTTACCGCTCTCGCAGGAAGCGGTCATCAACAAAGTCATGGCAGCAATGCCTATTGTATTTAATAACTTAAAACTTTTCATTTTCATTATCATTTTTAACTGGTTTATTTCCATCCCTTGTTCTGATGGAGATTAGAGTACTTCAATGCTTCTGAATATGGAATATAACCATAGTTCATATAGCTATCGAAATGGCGCTCTTCTACATTTGGCAAGATGGTAAACGTATCGTTGTTCCAATTGATGCCCTGAACAGATTTCAACTTGTCCAACTGGTTCCAGCGACGCAAATCCCAGAAGCGGAATCCCTCGAAGCAAAGCTCCAGGCGGCGCTCGTTGCGAATCAGCTCACGCATCTTAGCCTGGTCGCCGGCACACTCGTCGAGATAAGTATCATCTGTCAAGCCTGCACGGTGGCGGATTGCCTTGATTACATCGTATGCTGAGTAAGCATGTGTACCAGGGTTCTTAGGTCCCCAAGCCTCATTGGCAGCCTCAGCATAGTCGAGGAAGAACTCGGTGAAACGTGCCTTGCAGCTATACTTGGTTACCTTGGATGTATTGCTAGGATTACAGTTGGCAGTCATGCGCAACATCTTTTTCATATAGTAACCGGTGCGGGTAGAAGCATCACTGCGGCCGATACCGTCAGGGGCAGAAGTACTACCCGTCTTGATTACCTTGTCTTCAACTCCCGCTTTGGCTCCATTATAGATAATGTATTTAGCCAGACGAGGGTCACGGTTGGCGTATGGATTATTCTCATCATATTCACTGCGTTCATCGGTGATAGGATAACCCTTGGCATCTGGGAAGGCATCTACCAGATTCTGGGTAGGATTGGTTCTGCCGCTTCCGTAGAGTGATGGAGGGAAATTGTTCTTCTCGTCATCAATCTCAGCTGCATTCTTGGTACTGCGCCAGATGATTTCAGGAGGATTGGAACCAGTCTTCAAGGCTTCCATCTCTGCATCGTTGTCGTAGTAGGTAAGACCTGTTTTAGGCAAACCAGATGGACCGTCTACATAGTCAACCACCTCGGCAGCAGCATCTGCTGCCTGTTCCCAGGTTACATTGTTCTGATCTGGGTCCTGAACCTGAAAGGCAGGGCTTGCAGCAAGCAGCAGGGTGCGAGCCTTGATGGCACGCAGAATCAGACCATTGATCAACTGACGTGCATTCTCACCCATCACCTTATTGTAGATTCCCATCTTGCCATCCTTAACCGATGTCACCTCAGGCACATTCAGGATATCATCATACTTGGCTGGCACCTTGTCGTCGCTTGTCACTGGCTCATAATCCATAGGCAGCAGCTTGTCAGCCTTCTCGATGTTCGCCAGGATGAAATCCACATGCTCCTGGAATGTCTTACGAGGCTGGTTGAAATCAGCATCCGTACCTACAAATCCGTCAAAGAGCTGTGTGCCGAGCAACTTTCCTTCATCGTCAAATCCGGCATGGGCACGAAGCAGATAATAGGCATGGGCAGCCAGAAGTCCGTAGGCCTCACCTGTAAGGCGTCGTTGCATCAGCTTGTTCTCATAGGCATTCTTCAGGAACCCGATGTTCGAAATGTTTGAGTTCAGGAAGATATACAAATACTGCATGGAAGACAAGTCGTTGTTCCAGCGGCCCGTAGGGTCCCAACTCTGAACGGTCCATGAGCCTGTGGCATACTTAGACCAGTTGGATCCCTTCTCATTCGTCACGGCATCATCCGTCGCTACATCCGTACCTGTGCCCACCTCGTAGTTTGGCAAGTTACGGTAAGCGGTGAGCACGAAGCCCTTGGCCATGATAGGATCATTCTCCATCTCGTTGATGTCCTTCATGTTTTCTGCAGCAGGAGTAAAGACATCATCACATGCTGTCAACAATGCCGCAGAAGCCAATATCATGAATATATTTCTTAATTTCATAATTCTTTATTGTCTAATTTTTCAATATCTAAGATATGATTTCATCAGCCTTTAGAACATCATCTTCAAGCCCAGGTTGTAGAAACGGCACTGTGGTGAACCATAGCTGGTCTCCATATACTTGCGATGCTTGCTGACGGTGAGAAGGCTCTCGCCCAATACGTAAACACTCATACCCTTCACTACCTTGTTCTCAAACCACTCTTTTGGCATATCGTAGGTCAGCTGCACCTTGTTGAGGTTGAAGCAGTCTGTGCTGTAAATCCAGAAGTTTGAGTTGCGGAAGTTGTTGGTATTATCCTTGGCTGTCAAACGTGGATAGGTAGCGGTAGCGGCTGTCTCAGGTGTCCAGCGTCCGCGAACCACAGAGGTATATTTCTTCTGGTTGTAAATCCAGTCGTTGCTCTTGAAGCCCTTGGCACCCATCTGACCTGTACCGGCGATGAAGAGGGTAAACTGCTTCCAGTTCAAGGTGATGTTTACACCATAGAAGAAAGGAGTTGCACTCCATCCATACTTACCCATCACCTGCTGGTCGTTGCTGTCAATCTTGCCGTCGCCGTTGATATCCTTGTACTTCAGGTCACCAGCCTTGATTTCACCGAAGGTATGGTTTGGCACGAAATTAGGATCGTCCTTGTCGAGGTTTGCCTTCATGTGGTCTACGTCTTCCTGAGTGAAGAAGCCTTCGCAGACATATCCGCGTATCACGTCGAGAGCCTGCCCCTGTGCGTTCATATAGCTATATTCGTTCTTCTCCTCACGCTTGTTAACCTTTGAGTCGAACACCATACCTGTAAGTCCGAGCTGTGCCTTCACCTTGCCGATGTTCTTCTTGAAGTTTACGGCGAAGTCGAAGCCCTGTCGCAAATCCTCGTTGTAGTTCAGGGATGTGATGAAAGAACCGTCATTGTTCATCCATGAAGGATAGATGGTAGCAGTTCCCGAAGTAAGCAAGCCCGAAGTAAGCTGATGGAAATAGTTCATGTCGAAACTTACGGTTCCGTTGAGGAGTGAGCCCTCCAGACCTACTCTCCATTCCTTACGCTTCACGAAATCAAGACCATAGTTGCTACCACGCTTAGAGAGTGTGGTGTTAGTTCCGTTGCCACCACCCTCGTTCCAGGTGTACCAGCCACCCTTCACATCATAGTATCCCTGGTAGAGATAATAATCTGAGATATCTATGTCCTGGTTGAGCACAGAGTAAGAAGCGTTCAGCTTCAGATCATCGAAGCATGGAAGTGCATCCTTGAACCATTTCTCCTGACCGATTCTCCAACCCAGTGTTCCTGATGGAGAAAGAGCGTTGCGATGACCCTCTGCCAACTTGGATGAGTGAACCAGAGCACCGCCAAACTCTGCGTAGTACTTCTGAGCATAATTGTAGGCTGCTCGAAGAGCAAGGTTGGCATTGGTGGTGCGGTGGTAAGAAGAACCCTTTACACCAGATGAGCTCTCATGATTCTCGTCCACGGAATTCGACTTGGAGTAACCCCAGCCAGCCAAAGTAGCATTTACGTTATGCACACCGCCAAAGGTGTTCTTATAGTCAAACTGAGCACGGAAGGTGGTGTTCTGGTAATATTTGGCTGCACCGATATATTCGGTCGTACTGCTTGATTCCTTACCATATTTCTTCAGGTCGATAATCATGTCCTGTCCGTTCACATTTGCCCAGGTAGGCTCGTAAACGGCATAGTCGAGCTTGTAAGCCTCAGAGTAGTTGTTCCAGTAGTCGATGCTGAAAGCTGTCTCGAAGCTCAATCCCTTGACCCACTGATCGAAGTTGGCCTTCACACCCACATCAAAGTTGAAGGTACGGGAGTGATTCTTCACGTAGCCGGCAGCAAGCGCATCACCAAAGAAAGTAGACTGGTTATCGTTGTTTCCACCCAGCAGATACTGACCATCGAGCACGTGGAATTTTGAGCCAGCTATCATCTGCTGCAAGGCTGAATTGTTAGCATCCATCATGGAGATTGGCAGCAGACCGGAATACCAGTTTGGACGAACGCTGGTAGCTGTTGACCAGTAGTCCTCAGGACGTCCACGATAGTTGTCCGAGATGTTGATGCCTATATTTACATAAGCCCCCAGCCAGTCGGTGATGGTAGCATCAATGTTAGACCGCACGCGGAAGGAGTAATCCTTGTCTTTCTTGTGCTCGCCAAACTTCACCAGGCTGTTGTTGTAGGTCATGCCTAGGTTGGCATAGTATCTGGCAAATTGGCTACCGCCCTTTACCTCCATCGTAGCATCCGTACGGTTGTTGAACTTGCGCAGGTAGTCGCTGCTGTAGAAATCCATATCAGGATAGCGGTAAGGATTGGTACCTGCAGCCGTATTGTAAATCTGCTCCTTAGAGTATTTCAGCGGCTGTGTAGGGTCATCATTGGTCATCGCTTCGTTATAGAGCGACATATACTCAGCCGCACCCAGATATTCAGGATAAGCCTTAGGTGTATAGATGCCCGTATTGACGGTGGCGGCGATGCTCAATGGCTGCACCTTACCACGCTTGGTAGTGATGAGGATTACGCCCTTGGCAGCCTTGGCACCATAGAGTACTACGGCAGAAGCGCCCTTGAGCACGGTAACCTTCTCCACCTCGGTGGCATTGACGGTGCTGGCCTCACGGGGAGCTCCATCTACGAGAACAAGTGCACCCTGTCCCCAAACATTTCCGTTATAACCACTGATGAGCGACTGAAGATCATTGAGTGCATTGGCGCTGTAGTCCTTTTTCAGCAGCTCTTCGACATTCACCTCGCTGACACCGCCCATCAGGTCGGCCTTGGAAACCTGACCGAAAGCCACGTTTACCTTGGTAGTGTCAGCCATTTCCTGGGCGCTTGCCACACCACTGGCGACTAGCATGGAAGCTAGCGCCAATGACATTCTCTTATTAAATATATTATGTTTCATAATAAATTCTCGAATTGTTTAATTATTCCCAACCAGGGTTCTGAGAGAACTCAGGATACATCTTTACATCCTTTCTCAGGAATGGGAACCAGTAATGCTTTGAAGTAAACTTACGGGTAATCAATGGCTCCTCCTTCAGGTTGAGCACGTGATTTTTCTTTGGATCGTCGTAGCGGTCAACATCCTTCTGGTCGTCTGCACGGTCGAAGTAAACAGCCATCTTCTGGGTGTAAGGAGCCTTGTCTATCAGGAGCCAGCGGCGAAGGTCGGTGAAACGGTGTCCCTCGAACGCCAACTCTACGGCACGCTCACGGCGAAGCTCGCTCATGAAACCATCCAGATTGGTAAGATACTCATCAGCAATATTATCCACATGCGCACGGTTGCGGACTATGTTCACGGCATCCACGGCACTCAGCTTGAATGCCTGGCTTGATTCCTTGTAACCATAACCCTGAGCCACCGACTCGGAATACATCAGATAAACATCTGCCAGACGAATCATGCTCAAGAGTACTCGTATCATCTTAGCACGCACACCACCGTCATCAAAATCATTACGGTATGGATCACAGAACTTCTTCAGGCAATATCCCGTAAAGCAGTCCTTGGCAGGTGTTGCCGTACGGTACTTTCCACCCGTATAAAGAGAAGCATATTTCACATCTGCATCCTGTCCTGCACTCTTCACACACTTCACACCATCGTAGATGAAGAGATCGTAGAAGCGAGGGTCACGGTTCTTGAACGGATATTCCGGATCATAGCCGCTATCAGGATCCTTCTTCGTGATGTCCTTGATAGGCTTACCATTCGCCATACCGAAATAATCCACATAGTTGGCAGTAGGATAAACCTTGATACCACCTGCAATAAGGCTGGAAGGACGATAGTCTGTCACCTGATTCCAAACCCAGTTGGTGTTACTTGAATTCTCGTAGAAGATAGCCTCTTTCTCACCAGGAATCTTTTCACCCTGATCATAGGTATAGAAGATATTCATGTAATTATCATAAGAAGACAACTGGTAAAGTCCTGTTTCCTTATTGATCTTCAAAGCCTCACCGAATGCCTCAGCAGCCTTCTGGCAATACTCCTTATTATATCCGTTAACATTCTTAAAGTCAGGATTCTCCTTACTTACTTCATTCATCAGCGGCGAACCTGCCCACAGATAATTCTTACCTAGGAAGCAGAGAGCAGCTATCTTGTTAGGACGGAACTTGTTCTTGCCCACTGTCTGCTTACCCACGGTAGTCTTATCCCAATCTACAGGCAGCAGCTCAACAGCCTTTTTGAAGTCTTCGGCTGCCTTGTCGGCACATGCCTGATAGGTGAGGCGTGGATAGTTGAACACGGCATCAGATGGAATCAGGAAGTCGATGTATGGAATACCGCCCCAATACTGCATAATCTGGAAATGGAAGAATGCACGGAAGAAATAGAGCTGACCTGCAATCAGGTTCTTCTCTTCCTGGGTAGCATCTACCAGATTACCCAGATTTTCCAAGCCCAGGTTGGTGGCATAGATTCCCTGCCAGCACATACCCCAGAGGCGCCCCTTGAAATCGCGGTTCACATCATGATTGCCGTCCAGGTCGATACCCGAATGGAATGGAGAATACTGCACCTCGTCCCATGCCCAATAGTTTCCCTGGTCGATGGCATTAGTGAGCATACGGGTCTCTGATGGCTGCCAATATTCATCCTCACCATAGTTCCAGCAACCATG
>OGYV01001421.1_pt1 | contig 18104 bp, 12 predicted proteins | sample 1576651 | NCBI WGS metagenome assembly OGYV01 (sample SAMEA3541570, study PRJEB24748) | human gut metagenome | biome: human gut; feature: human-associated habitat; material: faeces | place: China | collected 2012
GCATCCTGCTTGCCGTCATACTGAGCCGCGTGCTCTCCAGCTTCGTCATCAAGGGCGAGGACACGCCTTTCGTCATGGAGCTGCCACCCTACCGCTTCCCTACCTGGAAAGCCATAGGCCGACACACCTGGGAGAAAGGCAAGCAGTACCTGAAGAAGATGGGTGGCATCATCCTCGTGGCAAGCATCATCGTGTGGGCGCTGGGATACTTCCCCCACAACGAAGAGTTGGGACAGCAACAACAGCAGGAACAGAGCTACATCGGAAGAATAGGCAAGACCATTGAGCCTGTCTTCACACCTCAAGGCTTCGACTGGAAACTCGATGTAGGACTCATCTCTGGCGTGGGAGCCAAGGAGATCGTGGCGTCCACCATGGGCGTGCTCTACAGCAACAACGACAGCTTTGGCGACGACAGCGACTACAACGACGAGGACGGCAAATACGAGGTACTGAAGAAGCAGATGACTGCCGACCTGCAGAAGACCTACGGCTATAGCGATGCCGAGGCTGCCCACAAAGCGAGCCTCACCGCCTATTGCTTCCTCCTCTTCGTACTGATCTACTTCCCCTGCATAGCCACCATTGCGGCTATCAAGGGCGAGACGGGCAGTTGGAAATGGGCTGGCTTTGCCGCTGGCTACACCACCGTCCTGGCATGGATCGTCTCGGCCCTCGTCTTCCAAATCGGAAGCCTGTTGTAAATTTAAGTCAAGAATTAGAGAATTTAAGAAGGCATTCCTGCTGAGCTTAGGATTTAACGAGAATTACAAGAAGGCATTGCGGTTGATTTCTACCGCAATGCCTTCTTGTAAAACCGTACCAGTTCCTAAAGAATCAGCAGAAATGCCTTCTACAATTCTTGAAAAAATCAAGAACTCTTGACCAAATTAATTCTCCAATTCTTGACAAAAACTTTTCTTCCGGGATAAATTAATTCTCAAATTCTTGACAAAAGCTTCTATTGACGATTCTTTACCCGCCTGCTCAATATCGCGATGATCAGTCCCAACAACGAGGCGATGCTGAGAGCCACACGAAGATTGAAAGCCTCGGCAAGCCAGCCTATGACAGGAGGACCTACCAGGAAACCGAAGAAGCTGATGCTCGACACGATGGTGATGGCGATGCTCGCCTTGACAGTACCCAACTTGCCCGCTATGCTGTAGCAGATAGGCACAGACGACGAAATGCCGAAACCCACCAAGAGAAAGCCCAGAGTGGCTGTAACAAGGTAAGGAAACAACGTGGCGAGAAGCAGTCCGCACAGAATCAGCAGTCCGCAAACCTTCAGCACTCTGGCGGCGCCATAGCGCGTCACGAAACCGTCGGCCAGGAAACGTCCCAAGGTCATGGCACCCATGCCTGCCACATAACCTGCACGGATGAAAACCTCGTCGGGCTTCACCACAGAAGTGAAATACACACCACTCCAGTCGTAGACAGTCCCCTCACAGAACATTCCGGCAAAACCCATCAGGCCTAAGAGGAAAAGCACAGGGTCGATGGTTCTGAACGAGAACTTGGGCACGTCTTCCTCCTCAGCCCTCGCCTGCTCGTCGTTCACCAGGAAGTGGAAACCAGCAGCCAGAATCAGCAGACTCAATGCCAGTACCGTTCCGAAATGAGCCTCTATCGGTAGAACCGTATTGGCAAATACAGCACCCACGATGCCGCCCGCAAAACCACCCAAACTCCAAAGGCCATGAAACGACGACATGATGTTACGGCCATACAACTTCTCCACTAAGCACGCCTGTGTGTTGGTGGCAATATTCATCAGGTTCGCCATCATGCCGAAACCCACAAGAGACAGTGTAAGATGAAAAACCGTGCTGCTGCAACCCATAGCGAAGAGCACGGCGGCATAAAGCACCTCGGCAACCACCAACATCTTCTTGCTGCCCAACTTGCTCACCAGCACGCCCGAGAAACCCATCATCAGCAGTTGTCCCAAAGGGATGGCGAGCAGAATGCTGCCCAACTGGCCATTGTTGAGATGCAGCAGATGTTTCACATCCGGAATACGGCTTGCCCAACTGGCAAACACCAGTCCCGGTACAAAATAATAAGCTGCCACAGCCACTCGCTTGCGAGCCAAGTCGCTCAAATCACTCATTCGAAATGTCATCCTATATATCTTTTAACATGAAACTTAAAAACGCGGCTGCAAAATTACGAAAAAATAAACTTTCATCCATCGATTATTCCCAAAAAGATAATGCCTTGTCAAAAAATAAGTGTAACTTTGCCCTTCGAACAACAAGAAAATCCAACGCAAGCATAAAACCTTGCCAGTACAGAACAAATAAAACTAAGCGATATGAAGAAACAAATCCTTGCAGCAGCCCTGCTGCTCCTCGCCCTCACCCTGCCAACACAGGCAGCCAAGAGACAGAAAACCAACACCCCACAGCAACTCACCTTCCAGCACCCCTGGCAGGGCAAACGAGTGGCCTACTTCGGCGACTCCATCACCGACCCCAACATCAAGGCATCAAAGGTGAAATACTGGGGATTCCTGCAGCAGTGGCTCGGCATCACGCCCTACGTCTACGGGGTGAGCGGACGACAGTGGAACGACATTCCCCGCCAAGCCGACAAACTCAAGGCTGAACATGGTGATGACTTCGACGCCATCCTCATCTTCATGGGCACCAACGATTTCAACAATGGCGTGCCCGTAGGCGAATGGTACACGGAGACTTTCGACAGTGTGAAAGTGGCACGCCACAAACCTGGTGAAATGGTGCAGCGCCGTCACCGCCACTTTGCCATGGACAAGAACACGCTCAAGGGCCGCATCAACATCGCCATGTCGAAACTCAAGCAGATGTATCCCACCAAGCAAATCGTTGTGATGACGCCTGTCCACCGTGCTTATTTCTGCTCGGGCGAGAAGAACATCCAGCCCGACGAGATGTATGAGAATGCCCGTGGTGTATTCTTCGACGAGTACGTCAAGGCTGTCAAGGAGGTAGGCAACGTGTGGGCTGTTCCCGTCATCGACCTCAATGCCCTCTCGGGTCTTTTCCCTCTCTACGATGCGGGCGCTCAGCTCTTCAACAAGCCCGACACCGACCGTCTCCACCCCAACGATCCGGGTCATGAGCGCATGGCAAGAACCATCATGTATCAGCTCGCCTCCCTGCCCTGCGTTTTTTAGGCTTCCATCTTTCTTGGGCTCTTCTTAACACCTTATTGGGTCATAAAAATAAACAATCGTGACAAATCAGATTTTCCCATCAATAATTCTATTTGTCCAAAAACTGAACTTTCGCATGTAGCTTAAGTACGGGCTGAAGGCCCAAAAGCTCTTAGCCCAGGGCAACGCCCTGGGTAATAATGGCAATCAGCAAGGCACCCTGTAAGGGCAAAAGCTTTACTAATTGTCTGGAGTTTTAAAGCTTTTGCCCTTACAGGGCGACAGGTTTGCGTCCGTAATAACCCAGGGCGTTGCCCTGGGCTAAGAGCTTCTGCCCTTTCAGGGCGTGCCAACCGTACAGGTCGAATAATTTTAGTCAGGAATTAGAGAATTAGAGAAGCCATTTCCACGGCCATCGAGCAATGTTTCTCTAATTCTTGACAGTAAATTCCACCTCAGCTTTCGCAAATGGGGAAATAACTGAAGATGAAGAAGCGATTATCTTATCACCTTCACCTCGCCATTCTTGCTCAGTTTCACAATGCTGGAAGGCGTGTGGGGCTTGTGCTCCTGACGGCGGCTCCAGCAAACATAGTCGACAGCCTCCAGAATTTCGGGCGAAATATCACGATAATTCTGTGCCGCAGGCTCACCACTCACATTGGCGCTGGTGCTGACCAAAGGCTTCTGGAAGCGGTAACACAACTCCTTGCTGAAAGGCTCGAAGGTGACACGCATGGCCAGACTGCCATCCTCTGCCACCAGATTATTGGCCACGCCCGTAGCATCGTCGAGGATGACGGTTGTAGGCTTCACAGGCATGGCTGCATCGATAAAGTCCCACGCCACCTGAGGCACATTGCGGAAATAACGCGCCATACGGTCAGCGCTGTCTACAAGACAGATGAGTGCCTTGGAATCGTCACGACGCTTGATCTGATAAACCTTTGCTACTGCCTCGGCATTGGTGGCATCGCAGCCGATGCCCCATACCGTATCTGTGGGATAGAGTATCACTCCACCCTTTCGCATGCACTCCACTGCATTCTTAATGTCTTCTTGCTGTGTCATAATGCTGATATTATAATATGTATAATGTTTCTAAATGGTTTTATACTGCTCGATGTCGCGCATACCGTTGAGGAAGTCGCGTGCCTCCATGCGCTTCTTGCCGCTTATCTGAATGGTATCGAGCTGCAGCCACTCGTCGGCACAAGCCACGAGCAGACTCTTGCCCTCTACACGGAGCGAGCCCACAGCGACGCCTTCTGCCAGAGCCTTACCGGTCTTCGTGGTCTTGAAAACCTTCAGCACCTGAGCCTTGCCGCCCTCCTTCTGTATCTCTGTCCAGGCGCCAGGATAAGGCGACAGACCGCGGATGAAGTCGTACACCTTCTTGGCTGGCTGGCCGAAACTGATGCGACAGGTCTCCTTGAAGATTTTGGGTGCATGATGCAGTTCCTGCTGTTCTGCCACCAACTCGTCCTGCGAGATGGAGTCGATGTTGCCATCGGCAGCTATCAGCTTGTCGATGGTCTTGAGCGCGATACCGGCACCGAGGTGCATCAGTCCGTCGTAGACATACTCCACATCGGCATCGTCGGGAATAGCGAAAGGCTCCTGCATGATGATGCGTCCGGTGTCGATGTCGTGATCGAGGAAGAAGGTGGTGACACCAGTCTGCGTCTCGCCATTGATGACAGCCCAGTTGATAGGCGCTGCGCCACGATACTGAGGCAACAGGGCGGCATGCACATTGAACGTGCCGAAGCGGGGCATGGCCCACACCACCTCGGGCAGCATGCGGAAAGCCACCACCACCTGAAGGTCGGCACGGAAGCCACGTAGCTGCTCCACGAACTCGGGGTCTTTCATCTTGACAGGCTGCAGCACGGGCAAGCCCTGCTCCAAGGCATACTGCTTGACAGGAGGCGCCTGCAGCGTGTCTTGATGGCGTCCTACGGGTTTGTCGGGCTGAGTAACCACAGCCACTACATTATATCCGCCTTCTACGAGGCTCTTGAGGGATTCCACCGCAAACTCGGGTGTTCCCATAAAAACGATTCTTAAATCTTTCTTCTCCATAACAGTTGGGTTAAAGTTATTCTGCCGACATATCGGCCACAATCTTGCGATACACCGAGTACACCTTGGTACGGCTGATGTAGCCTACAAGCACGCCGGCTGTGTCGACCACAGGCAGCTGGGCCGCATCGGTCTGGTCGAACTTCTTCATCACCTCGTCCATCGGCTCGTGGTCGGAAAGTACTGCCGATGGCTGCAACATGAGCTGTCGCACAGTGAAACGGTTGTAAAGCTCTGACCTGAAGATGATGTGACGGATGCGGGTAATATCTATCACTCCCAAGAGTACACCTCCCTTGTCGACCACTGGCAGGAAGTTGTTGTTGCTGCGGCTTATCTCAGCCACGAGCTTGCTCATAGGCAGATCGGCATGAATGGGATGATAGTCTTTCTCGATGACGCTCTGCATGCTCATCAGCGTGAGGGCCGCACGGTCGATGTGATGAGTGAGCAGCTTGCCCTCTCTTGCCAGTCGCAGGGCGTAGATGCTGTGGCTCTCGAAGATGCTGATGGTGAGGTATGACGAGATGCAGACAATCATGAGCGGCATGAAGAGCTGATAGCCTCCCGTGAGTTCGGCGATGAGGAAGATGCCCGTAAGCGGTGCATGCATCACACCCGTCATCACGCCTGCCATCCCCATGAGCGTGAAGTTCTGCTCGGGCACATAGACACCTATCCCGTTGGCATTCCAGAAGCGGGAGAAGAAGAAACCCGCAAAACCGCCGATAAAGAGCGAAGGGGCGAAGGTTCCACCACAACCGCCACTGCCATTGGTTGCCGATGTGGCAAACACCTTGGTGAGGGTGACGAGTCCGATATAGACAAGCAGCAGATGGCTGTTGCCATAGAAGAGCGAGTTGCTCATCACCTGCCCCCACTCTGCCTCTGTCCTGCCCTTGAGCAGGATGTTGACAGCCGAGTAGCCCTCGCCATAGAGCGAAGGGAACAGGAAGATAAGGCTGCTCAGGATGAGTCCGCCCAAGAGGAGTTTGGCATAAGGATGCTTGCCCAGACGGGCGAACATGCCCTCGCAAGCCGACATGGTGCGCATGAAGTAAAGGCTGACAAAGCCGCAGAAGATGCCCAACAGGATACATATCGGCGCACGGTCGAGCACCCAGGGCGAGGTGAGCGTGAAGTCGAAGAGCGACTTAGAGCCCATCAGAATATAGGTGAAACAGGTGGCTGTGACACACGAGATGAGGATGGGCAGAAGCGAAGCCATCGACAGGTCGACCATCAGCACCTCGAGCGTGAAGACCAGTCCGGCTATAGGTGCCTTGAAGATTCCGGCAATGGCGGCACTGGCTCCGCAGCCCACCAGCATGATCATCGTCTTCTTGTCCATGCGGAAGATCTGTCCCAGATTGGAACCGATGGCCGAACCGGTAAGCACAATAGGCGCCTCGGCTCCCACAGAACCGCCGAAGCCAATGGTGATGCCAGAAGCCACCACCGACGACCAGCAGTTGTGGCTGCGCAGCTTGGAGTTCTTGGTAGAGATGGCATAGAGCACGCGGGTAATACCATGCGAGATATTGTCGCGCACCACATACTTGATAAAGAGCGACGTGAGGTAAATGCCCACGATTGGGAAGAGCAGGAAGAGCAGGTTGTACGTGTTCTTGACAAATCCCGATGTGAGCAGAATCTGTATCTCGTGCACGATTCCATGCAGGAAATAGCCTGCCACCGAGGCGAGCACCCCGATGACAAATGCGAGGATGAGTGTCATCTGGCGGTCGGAAATATGTTCCTTCTGCCAGGCCACCATCTTGTCGACCCAACTTTTCCTTGCTTCTAAAATATCGTCATCCATTAATATATATATTATTGAACTTTCGAAAGTTCAGAAGTTATAGAAGTTAAAGAAGTTATCACTCCCTTCGGTCGTTAGAAGTTATAGCCAACAGCCTTCTGGGTTGAATATCTATCTGCAAAGCATATGGCTTTAACTACTCTAACTTCTTTAAATTCTTTAACTTCCCCATTTACGAAAGTTGAGTATATTATTTTTTATTTTGGCACGGATTACGCAGACTACACGGATTTTATCTTCTGACTGCCACAACGCTTTCACCAAGGAATATGGCATCAGCCTCTGTGTTGTCCGCGCCTCATCATTCATTAAAACTCCGAAGTGAAATGGAACCTGATATGTTCGAAGTCCTGCTGTGCCATGCTGAGCACATAGCCCGAGTCGGCGAGGAACACGTCTCTGCCCTCAATGTCCTTGGCCATGTACTGATACTTGCGCTTCTTGAAGTTCTCCAGCTCCTGCGCATCGTCGGCCTCTATCCAGCAAGCCTTGTGCAGGTGGACAGGTTCCCAGCGACACTTGGCGTTGTACTCGTTCTCCAAACGATACTGGATGACCTCGAACTGCAACTGTCCTACGGTTCCCACGATGCGGCGGCCATTGAACTGGTTGACAAACAGCTGTGCCACACCCTCGTTCATCAACTGCTCCAATCCCTTCTGGAACTGCTTGCTCTTCATTGGGTCGTCGTTCTCGATATACTTGAAGAGCAGAGGCGAGAACGAAGGCAAACCACGGAAGTGCAGCAGCTCGCCCTCGGTGAGTGTGTCGCCAATCTTGAAGATGCCGTTGTCGGGCAGACCTACGATGTCGCCTGGATAAGCCTCGTCGATGGTGCTCTTGCGCTGCGCCATGAACTGTGTGGGCGAAGAGAAACGGACGGTCTTGCCCAATCGTACGTGCAGGTAAGGCTGATTGCGCACAAACTTGCCCGAACAAATCTTGCAGAAGGCAATACATGAACGGTGGTTGGGGTCGATATTGGCGGTGATCTTGAAGATGAAGCCAGTAAACTTGCTTTCCTCTGGCTCTACCAGTCGCTCCTCGGCCTGAGTGGGCTTGGGCGACGGTGCTATCTTGACGAAGCAGTCGAGAAGTTCCTGCACACCGAAGTTGTTGAGCGCAGAACCGAAGAACACCGGTGCCACCTCGGCCGAACGGTAAGTCTCCACATCGAAGGCTGGATAAACGCCGTCGACCAACTCCAGATCCTCACGCAACTGGGCAGCCTCGCGCTCACCCACATGCTGATCGAGCGCTTCGGAGTTGATGTCCACTTCCACCTTCTCGGTCACGCGCTGCTTGTTGGGAGTAAAGAGGTTGAGTTGCTGCTCGTAGATATTGTACACGCCCTTGAACCGGGCACCTTGTCCGATAGGCCAGCTCAGGGGTCGAACCTTGATCTTGAGTTCTTCCTCCAGTTCATCGAGCACGTCGAAGGCATCGCGGCCCTCACGGTCCATCTTGTTGATGAAGATGATAACAGGCGTATTGCGCATACGGCACACTTCCATCAGCTTGCGGGTCTGAGCCTCCACACCCTTGGCTGAGTCGACCACGATGATGGCTGAGTCAACGGCTGTCAGCGTGCGGTAAGTGTCCTCGGCAAAGTCTTGGTGACCGGGAGTATCGAGGATGTTCACCTTGTAGGGATCGCCATGCTCGCCATCGGGCAAGTAGTCGAACTCCATCACCGACGTGGAAACAGAAATACCACGCTGTTTCTCTATATCCATCCAGTCGGAAGTGGCTGTCTTGCGTATCTTATTGTTCTTTACGGCACCTGCCACCTGTATCTGTCCACCAAAGAGAAGGAACTTCTCGGTCAGTGTGGTCTTACCTGCATCAGGGTGAGAAATAATGGCAAACGTTCTTCTTCTTTCAATCTCTTTCATCTCGTTGTATATATATTTTGAACTTTTCTCAAGTTCTGTATATTATTATTGCACTTTAGCAAGTTCAGAAGTTATGGAAGTTAAAGAAGTTATCACTCCCTTCGGTCGTTAGAAGTTATAGCCAACAGCCTTTTTGGTTGAAGATCTATCTGTAAAGCATTTGGCTTTAACTTCTCTAACTTCTTTAAATTCTTTAACTTCCCCATTTGCGAAAGTTGAGTTATTATAAAATATGTATATCCTAAAAATCAAACACTACATGTCGTCATCAAACTTCAAGCCCTCTGTACGATCCTTGATGTAATAATCGCTCAGCATGCCCACGAAGGTGCTGATCTCGGTCACGGCACGGGCTGTCTCGGGCGTTATCTCCTTCTTCTGCAGGCGGAGCATCATCACGCCATAGAGTGCGTCCAAGCAGGTTTCTATCTCGTTCACATCCTTGTCGCCCTTGTTGCGCAACTCTACGATGTAGGGCAACACCTTGTAGTATTCGGCATTATAGATGGGGAACTTGCTGCTCTGCAGCAGCATTCCGTGCAAGTCGATGACGTCCTTGAGCAACACGCGGTTGATATCGAGATGTCCATACTCGCGCTTTCCTTCCTCGTTCATCATGCGGATGAGGTTGCCAAACCAGTCCAGCTCCTCGGCTTTCTGCTCGTCGGTATAGTCGAAACGGTCGATATACTGCTTGCGGATAACGGGCAGCGAACAGCCATAGGCACGGATAATGTCCTCCACCTGCCACATATACAACAGGTATTCGGCGATACTTTTCTTTCTTAACTCTTGTGCTACAAACATATGTTTTGTGAAAATAATATTCTCATATAATCTTTCCGGGCACACGCCCCGTAGGACAGCCTAAAACTCGGGCAGATGATACAGGTTGAACACCGTGCCTATCAGCGCTATCAGCGAGAAGATGATCACCACACTGCCTATCACCTTATTAATAATAAGAATGCCATTGGTATCAAACTTGCCGCGTATCTTGTCGATGAGCCAGGTAAGACCAAACCACCACAGCAAGGCGCCAAACACGATGCTGAGATAGCCCACGCCCATCTCAATAGGCATGTCGGGAACCACAAAGGCAAACTGCGCGTATGTGGCCATGAAGAGGAACACGATGAGCGGATTGGAGAGGGTGACGAGAAAGGCCGTCAGTCCGTTGTGGAACAATGTGCCCTGCTTGTTGCTGCTCTTGTGCATATTCTTCATCGGGTTGCTCATGAAACAATACACTCCGAAGACAAGCAGCAGCAGACTGCCCGAAATCTGAAGATAGAACTTGTTCTGGGCATTGTTGACAAAATCCATCACAAAACTCATACCCAAACCCGTGAACATGGCATACACGATGTCGCTGCAAGCAGCACCGATGCCTGTCACAAAACCATACCAGCGCCCCTTGTTCAACGTGCGCTGAATACACAAAATACCTACTGGACCCATGGGAGCAGAGGCAATGATACCTATGACAATACCCTTGAAAATGAAATCAAGGATGTTTATCTCTATTGGAAACAATGAATTCATACGAGGTGCAAAGATACAATTTTTTAATCATACAATGCAAATTTTCCGTCTAAAAGTTTGTCCGATGCATTTTTTTTCTTATCTTTGCCATCAAATTTTAAAACTCTAACTTATTAAAAAACATAAACAATATGACAGAAAATGCATTGAAGCCGTATGTAATCGGCTTGGACCTTGGCGGCACCAACTCTGTTTTCGGTATCGTTGACGCACGTGGTGAAATCAAGGCTACTACAGCCATCAAGACCGGTGGCTATGACAACGTGAATGATTACGTAAAGGCAGCTGTCGAAGCACTACAACCTATTATCGAAACCGTTGGTGGTATTGAGAAAATCAAGGCTATGGGTATCGGAGCACCTAATGGCAACTTCTATAAGGGTACTATCGAGTACGCTCCCAACCTGCCCTGGGCTCACACTTGTGTAGTTCCTTTGGCAGACCTCTTCAGCAAGGCTCTTGGCGGACTCCCTGTAGCGCTTACCAATGATGCCAATGCGGCAGCACTGGGCGAAATGACTTATGGCGCAGCACGTGGACTGAAGAACTTCATCGACATCACTTTGGGTACTGGCGTAGGCTCTGGCATCGTGATTGACGGAAAGATGGTTTATGGCTGCGATGGTTTCGCAGGCGAGCTGGGCCATGTGGTTATGGTTCGTGGCAAGGAAGGCCGTACATGCGGCTGCGGCAGAACTGGCTGTCTGGAAGCTTACTGCTCTGCAACAGGTGTGGCTCGTACTGCACGCGAATTCCTCGAGAAGAGCGATGAGCCTTCATTGCTCCGAGAGATCAAGCCGGAGGACATCACCTCTTACGAGGTAAGTATTGCTGCCAGCAAGGGCGACGCCTTGGCTAAGCGCGTGTACGACTTCACTGGCAAGATGCTCGGTGAGGCTTGTGCCGACTTCGCAGCATTCGCTTCACCTGAGGCTTTCGTCTTCTTCGGCGGTCTTACCAAGGCTGGCGATCTCTTGATGAAACCTCTCAAGGAGTCATACGACAACGCCGTATTGCCTATTTTCAAGGGCAAGGCTAAGTTCCTTGTGTCAACTCTCGACGGCAGCTCTGCAGCTGTTCTCGGCGCAAGCGCTGTGGGTTGGGATATGTAATTTGTCATCATCTTTACAAAAATCCTGGTTTTTTTTGTTTATCGTTCCAGGAACATACAATATGCCTCCGAAGTGAATTCGGGGGCATTCTCGTTTTTATCACAGATGTATTTAGTGACAAATGACGCATTGTTTTTGATAGAACTGCTGCATTGTTTTAAAGAAAAAGAAGCATTATTTTTTGAACTTTAGCAAGTTCAGAAGTTATGGAAGTTAAAGAAGTTATCACTCCCTTCGGTCGTTAGAAGTTATAGCCAACAGCCTTTTTGGTTGAAAATTTAGCTGTAAAGCATTTGGCTTTAACTTCTCTAATTTCTTTAAATTCTTTAACTTCCCCATTTGCGAAAGTTGAGTTATTTTTAAAAAGAACTGCTGCATAATCGTGACAGAAATCTACATTTCAAGCACTTTTTACATGACGTAAATCAATTTTTCCTCTTATTCCGCACTTTTTTCTCAAAACCTCACTCGTTCTTATAGTTTTTTCGTATCTTTGCACAACCAAACAAAGGTGCGGACAGGATTGTAAACAAGATAACATGACACATCACAGTCGTCCGGCACTCTCATACGATTGTATTGAACATCATTTCAAGTTAAGAATCACATTTAATTAAAAATCACATAAGAATAAGTAAAAATGAAAAAGATTTACACAGTGGCTAAATACGCCAAAAGCATCATGCTCGCAGCTGTAATGACAGCAAGCGCTTTGACTACAGTAAATGCTCAAGAAGCAGACAACACTACCTATGCTCCAGCAGAAGCCAACAGCTGGTGGAGAGGCGAAAAGGTAACAGGTGAAGAACAGCAAGTTTATGTATATAATGTTGGCGCTGGCATTTTCGTAACTACCGACGACACTCCCTCTGAGAAAAATATCGACAAAGCTGCACTCTGGACACTTTCTAACAACCAGTTCAGTTATGGGGATTACCACATAAAGATGTGGAGCGCAGCTGGAGCAGGAAGGGATTGGTATACAGCTACAAACAAAGACGAAGCCACAGTATTTAACTTTGTAACAGGCGATACCCAAGATAGAGGCTTTTCTTATAAATTATCTAAAACAGAAGGCTGGTTTATGGTTTTATTTACTCGCTATTTCAACGTTGAAAAAGACAAATACACAGCAGCAAAAACCAAGAGCGAATTCAACGACTTTCTCTTTATCTCTCCTGAACAGAAAGAGGCTTACAGCACATATTCTGCGCTCTACAAAGAAGCAAGTGAATTGACAAGCAACGAGAAAATTTCTACAAGTTTGCTCAACCAGCTGAAAGAAATCCTCACCTCTACAGCTACAGCCAATTACGACACATATTCTGCGGACAAGACCACATTGAAGAACATCATCGAGGAAATCAAGACTTACCTCAACAGCACTTCTACAGGTATCGACAACGTCAATGCTACCTCTTCTGCCAAGGCTGAAGCTATTTTCAGCGTGAACGGTGTTCGAAACGCCCAGCTCAACAAGGGACTCAACATCGTGAAGATGAGCGACGGTTCTGTCAAGAAGATCATGGTTAAGTAATCTTCTACTACAATACTACATACAAACGAGAAAGGCTGTGTCAAAGGGATTCTTCCCAATGACACAGCCTTTTTTGATTGAATACTTAGCCATAAAGCATATGGCTTTAACTTCTATAACTTCTTTAACTTCTATAACGTTTTTAACTTAACTTCCCCATTCGCGAAAGCTGTTTTTTACTTCTGCAGCGTGATTCCCATCAGTCCTACAACCACCTCGTTGCTCAAGGCGCGGAGAGTCAGCGAACGGAGTTTCTTCTTGGCGTTGAGAGGCATGTCGAGCATCGTGGCAGCGCCACCAGGCAGGGCACACATCGCCAACTTCATATCAGGAAGATCGCCGGCAGTGGCTGCCTCCTGATAGTGAGAGTCGCGGAAAAGATGACGGCTCACAATACCTGTATTCAGACCTATGCGGTAAGGACGAACGGCAGGCATGGCAAAAGCCACAGCATTCTCCACGAAGTCTTGCTCGATAGGACACCAGTTGACAGGTGGAACAAGCATCAGCTCGTCTGTCGTGCCGTCGGTATATTCCACTCTCACCACAGCATTCTCTATGGCAAACTGCATGGGGTTGGTAGAGCCAGCCATCAGCAGATAGGCATGCGAAGCCTCGCCAGACAAAGGAATGGTGATGCTGTCGGGATAATTGTCCCACAAACTGGTATAGGCAATATTCTTGCCCTCGGCAGGTGTGCGGAACGACAAGCCTGGCAAGGTTTCGAAAGATCCGTCCTTCACCATGCTGCGCAACTTGGAGTCGTCTATCTTGGCGAGTTTCTTCGTTGAACACCAGTCGCCCATTCCCTGCGTAGGCACACAGAGTGTGGTGTAGGGCGAACGTGGTGTGAGGTATTGGTTCTTGAAGATGTCGCTCACTTCCGAATTGAAAGCTGCATCCATGTTCACCATTCTTCGCTTTCCGTCGTTCAACTGGTCGAAGTCATTGCCCACACCTGTCATCGTTCCCCATCGGTCGGCCGTCTGTTCCGCAACGGCATCAGCCAAGGTATAAGTCTTCTTTTCCTCAACCTCATCATTGTCTACGGGCTTGAAGGTTGCCAGCTCCACGTGCTGGAGCTTGTCTGCTGTCAGTTCGGTGTCTTTGTATTTTCCTCCACCCATATTCTGACGTATCACAATCTGCAGCGGACGGGCGAAGTTCTGCTCTATATCGAAGATTTCCTTGTCGCCCACTCTTCTGAACGAGTAGTCCAGATAAGGCGTATGCACCGACGCGCTGTCCCATGCTGCGGGGAAACCAGGACGAATGATGCACTTGCCCTCTAAGGCATGGGGCGTGATGCCATAAAGACCTTCGATAAACGCACGCGACGAAATGCCCGTCACATCAGAGAAGTCGCGATAGCCCTCGCCTGTGGCACGGTCCATCGTCGACAACTGTCCGAAGTTGCCCGGACTGCTGCCAAGATACATAAAGTCGAGCACATTGGCTTTCAGCAGTCGGTAAGCCGCCTCCGCTCTTCCTGCCTGATAATAAGCCAGCACGGTATGCATCACCTCTGCCATCGCCACATTGTTGATACTCCATTCGTAAGGCGACCAGTCGGATGTGCTCACCGTCTGATATTCCTGTCCATCATATATATAAGGTACGCGCGGGATGTGCCTGTCCACATACTTCGTTGCCAGATAGTTCTGTTCGCCAGTTCCTGCGCCACAGTCTATCGGTGTGTAGATGCTCCACAGCGCTGCGTCCTTATGAACTCGCTTCAGTCCCATGAAATCCTGATATTCAGCCCAGTGGCCGAAATCTTTCAGCCACAGTCGGCTGTTCATGGCTTTCAGTATCCTGTCGGCTTCCTCACGATAAGGCGCAGGATTCTCGCCAATCATCTCTGCCATGCGGGCAGCCAAGAGGTTGGCACGGTAGTTATAGGCCGATGAATGGGTTACGCCACCGCTGTTGTATTGCAGCGCATCGCTTGCCCAGATACAGCAATAGGCATCGTAGAGTCCATCGTTGTCGGGATCCCAGGTGTTCTTCTCCCAGGCGAGATGACTCTTGATGACAGGCCACATCTTGCGCATATAGGCTGTATCGGCATCAAACTGGAAATGCCAGAGCAGCTCGTCGATATACACCAGGTTCATGTCGTAATGGTGGAACTGCTTGTTGTTCTCTGGATTACGGCAGATGTAGCCATTGCTGTACATCGGTGTGCCCCATTCGTAGGCGCCACGCGAGAGATTGTGCTCCTTGTCCATCACATGAGGTCGGGTCACAGGGATGTCGGTCACCTGACTCTTGGCATAGGCATCGAAATGAATGCGCTGGCGGTCGAACATACCCAGGAAATCGCCCATATAGGCTGCACGCCAGCCTGGCAGAGGCATTCTCCAGCCCACAGCGCCATGCGTCCACACTTGCCCGTTCCAGGCTCCGTCTGCAGCCATGACCATGGTTCCGCCTACAGGATTCAGATAAGCATCGGGAGTATTGAAGATGACGGAAGAAGCCAAGTCGGAACGCCACTGCTCTGCTGCCTGATAACGCTTACACAGCTCTGAGTTCTTGCCTGTCGACAAGACGGTGTTGTCGACCGAGAAATACAGTTCGGCAGCGCCCTTCTGAGGCACAATGCCTGCAACAGTAGAGAGCATCTTGGGCTGGGCAGGCGCATCGAAGGCCTCAGGACCGTCGAACTTGCCGATGTCGCCGGCTCTCTTAAACTTGCTCACCCTGGTTTCGCATATCATACCCACAATCTCTATTTTCGCCTTACCAAAATTCTCGGCAGCGAATTTCCAGACAGCACCTTCCGTCTGCGGATAAGCCAACACCGAGAGCTTCAGCACACCGCTACCCCATCGCTTGTCCTTCATCAGATACTCACGCTTTCCAGCCTCATATCTTGCCTTGCAGTACTCTACCGAGTCGAGCTGAAAAGCCTGACCGTTGCATTTGATCACGAAACGGATGTTGCGATGATTGTTCTTCTTAAAGATAGCGAATATAGGACGGTCGCTGGTTTCCAGTCGCCATTCATCCACACTGCCATAGAGGGCGCGTGTATAACGATTGTTGCCATTCACACAGCTAAAACCTCTACCGTCGGGGTGGTAGTTGGCAGTACGCTGCATCACTCCTTGCGCTGACGAGGACAACATTCCCATCATACAAGCCGATACGACAGCGAAAGTTTTTAATTTAGTTTGTTTCATGTTGGTTGATGTTTCTTATTATTCAAGTTTTATATTTTACTCAAGTTTCGCAAGAGGTTTAAGTTCGGGCTGAAGGCCCAAAAGCTCTTAGCCCAGGGCAGCGCCCTGGGTAGATTGGCAGTCAACAAGGCGCCCTGTAAGGGCAAAAGCTTTGTAATTTGCCAGGAGTTTTAAAGCTTTTGCCCTTACAGGGCGATAGGCTATCACCCGTAATAACCCAGGGCGCTGCCCTGGGCTAAGAGCTTATGCCCCTTCAGGGCGTGTGGGGCAAAACTTGCGAAACTTCAGTATTGAGTCCACTTTAAAAAGTAGTTTTTGGTTCTTTTCCCTACAAAATGCCATTTGATTATCAGATGGTTACATTTGAAGAAATTATCAAAAATGACTTTTTCAAGTGGGCTCAGTATTTTATTCAAGCCTTGGTTAAGTCTCTTTTCTGTTGGATTTACGACTTTCTGTCTCGTCCAAGCCGCATGGCTTGCCTGTGTCTCGCGTACCTAATAATATTGGCATCCCAAGCTGGTGTGTACAAAGATAAGCAAAATTTCCGACAGCACAATCATACGCCCCTCGCTTTTGTACGGTTTTACATCTTTATGGACGATTTCTTATGCTTTATTGAACAATTATACCTATCTTTGCAGAAGAAATAAAAACTTAAAGGCTATTATAATCGATATGATCAGACAACAACGCAAAAGACTTATTGCAACATGCCTCACCTGCGCACTGCTCACAGCAGTCAGCGCACAGGCTCAGTTCTTGCCTTCCCCCACACAGGAAGCCAAACCTGGTATAAGATGGTGGTGGATGGGATCGGCCGTCGACAAGGAGAACTTGGGATGGAATCTCGACCAATATGCCAAGGCCGGCATAGGCGCAGTGGAGATAACTCCACTCTATGGCGTACAGGGAAACGACAAGAACGACATACCTTACCTCTCGCCACGATGGATGGAGATGCTCAGATTCGTGGAAAAGAAAGACACGGAATTGGGCATTGAGACCAATATGGCTACCGGAACAGGATGGCCCTTCGGCGGACCTTGGGTTCCACTGAGCGAGGCTGCCTGCAAGGCTGTTTTCGTCGACACCATTGTAGATGTCAAGAAGAAACTCATGGACATCAACTTCGCCCTGCCCGAGAAAGAGCGCGACTTCGCCAAACTGAAAGTCATCAAGGCTTATCCTGTGGCAGGAGCCACCAAGAAGAAACGCGTCATCGCACTCTACGAGAGCCGCACCCGACAGATGGTGAAGCGTGCTGCGCCTGGAGGCGAAGGCTACGTCATCGACCACTTCGACTCTACTGCCGTAGCCCATTATCTGGCACACATCGACAGCGCCTTTACGGCTTCGGGAACACCTTTTCCACATACTTTCTTCAACGACAGCTACGAAGTGTATGGCGCCAACTGGACTCCTACCCTGCTGACTGAGTTTGAAAATATGCACGGCTACAAATTGCAGGACAAGTTCCCCGAGTTCCTGGATGGCGACGCAATCGTTGTGAGCGATTATCGCGAGACCCTGGGAGAGATGCTGCTGCACAATTTCACCAAACAATGGACAGCATGGGCACACAAGCACGGAGCCATCACACGCTACCAGGCGCACGGCTCACCCGCCAACCTCATTGACTGCTATGCGGCTGTCGACATTCCTGAGATAGAAGGCTTCGGACTGACCGACTTCGGCATCAAGGGCCTGCGCAAGGATCCGGGGAAGACCCGTCCCAACTTCAGCGACCTGAGTATGCTGAAATATGCTCCTTC
>OGYV01001422.1_pt1 | contig 18103 bp, 13 predicted proteins | sample 1576651 | NCBI WGS metagenome assembly OGYV01 (sample SAMEA3541570, study PRJEB24748) | human gut metagenome | biome: human gut; feature: human-associated habitat; material: faeces | place: China | collected 2012
AAACAGATGTCACTTCTAAAGGATTACGGATTAAAGATCCGTGCCAACAAGTAAGAATATCTTGAAATCTGATAAACGCTTTGATTATTATCGTTAAAGTTTGATAATATTGTTTTTTTTTTTGATTTTTAAGATTTGAGCCTTATCTTTGCAATCGTTTTCACGCCTTACCTTAATTGACGAATGCCGAGTGAGAAAGACGGGAAGGACAAGCATATTGGAAATGGCGTTTACAAGCTAACTTGGTTATACACACACTTGGATTCTATATAATATCTAAATAATATCAAACCAGGATCAGGAATATACAAGGCAGTTATAGACCGCCCAATAGATTATTAAAATAGCAAACTTATTATCAACTACACCAGAATAGTTCCATTAGTAGGATTTAACGTATAGTAAAATTTCATAATTATCTTAGAGGTAACAAAGTGTATTCCACTACTGGCTTGTATAGGATGTTTTAGGAGTTCAGGACTGTTTGACTGAGTAGCTCGTACTGCACCAACACCGTTTCCCTTATGTATGTGTTCAGTAGTTTTTTTGGTCCGTATAGGTGCAACGGACATAAAACGTAATTGCATGTATGGTTGAAATAAATCCATTATGTATTTAGCGTTTTTAATGTTTTAAAGTCATGAAAAGAGAACTTTTACTCTTATCTTGTTGCGTGGTCATCCCAAGCATTTGTAGTGCTCAAGAGAAGTCAGACACTACAATGGTAGAAAAGAAAGCAGAACGCAATGTGATGCTCAATGCATCCGATGCCAATGCACCTCGTTACATTCAGATAGGTCTTCCAAGTGAAGATGTAAATGTGTACGAGAACGGATTACCTGTCGTTTATTCTTCTTACATCCATCCTCTATCTGCTCATTGGAGAAGTGACGGAAGCTTGGCTGAAGTAGGATTGATGAACCCGCAGGAATCTGCCATAGCTACAGGAAACATTGCTTATTCAGTAAACAGTTTCAGCGACTTAGGCAGTAATACGTTCAAGGGTATTTTGAATTACAAAGGCAACCATTATGGTATGCATCAGTTTGATTTGAACGTTTCAGGACCTCTGGCTAAAGGCTGGACTTATGCCTTGAATATGTATCAAAACTTTGATCCGGGAACCTTTGACTTGAAGTTTACCAACTATAATGACCGTACCCAGATTTATAAGGGTGCCCTGACAAAGCATTGGGGAAACAGAGGTCAGTTGTCTTTTCTCTACAAGTTCTCAAACAGTCAGCGTATGGGTACCGTAACCTGTTTTGCACCATTTATCTATCACACTGATGGTAATGTGACAGAATTGGATGGCTTTAAATTGGGTACATCTTCATACGTTCCAGCTTCTCAGAACTTCATGTACCGTGATATGAAGACAGGTGAAGTGAAAAACACTACTATCAATGATTGGAACAAGAACAAATCTCACGAATTTGCTGTATTATTCAAATGGGATTTAGGTAATGCATGGAACTTGGATACAAAGGCTAAATATACCTGGGTTGATGCTAACTATGCCGACTTTGGCGGCAGTTCCATCATGAATGTCAAAGATGGAAAGGTTGAGGGTAATACGAATACGTATTATGACAAGAATGGAAAGCTTTATACAGGTATGATGGATGGTCGAAGAATCTGGTTTCATACTGCAAAGGCAAAATCTTTCCTTCTCACCTCTGAGGTGATGAGAAACTATGGCCAGCATAATCTTAAAATAGGTCTCAACGAGTGGAACTTTGACTTAAACTACTGGTCTGCGTCAACACAATGGGATGCCACTGTACAGGAGTATCCAGAGTTTCTATCACATTCCACGGTTTCAGACCCGACTGCAAGAACAACTTATTATGGGTTCAATGAGATTTCTACAGACTATGCTATCGGTAATGAGAATAAGTTAGCAGGATATTTCACAGACGAATGGCGTCCTATTGAAAGCCTTCGTTTCTTCTATGGCGCACGCTTAGAGTGGTGTCGTATGTCTGTAGACCAGTTGCCTTATGCACGATTTGCAGACATGTATGTCGGTGCAACCAATGCAGACGGTGTAACCATTACACCACAGCACAGAACAAAGAATAAGCTCAATTATGCATTTACAGTTTCGGCTACATGGTCCTTTTATAAAGGTATGGGACTCACCGCTGACTTCACTCAAATGGAACGCTCTCCTCGCATGACAGATTATGCCAATATGGGACCGCAGGACCTGCGTCTCCGCATTCCATTGCTCCGTGGCGGTATATACTATCGCAATAAGTGGATTGATGTCACATCAATGATAACCTGGATTCAGAAGACGAACAATACAGACCAGCAGGATATAACCAAACCTGGTACCAATATTTCAAAAACAACGTCTTTGAATTATAGCATCCAGACAGTGGGATGGACAACCAATGTGGAACTTGACCCTTTCAAGGGTGCGCATCTTCATGCCCTCTTTACCTATCAGAAGCCAACATACAAGGACTATTCTGTGACAGTAAAGTTTGATGATGGTGAGACCGCAGACTTAAACGCCACTGGTAACATTGTAAAGGAAATACCACAGATACTGATTGAGCTTGACCCAAGTTATACCTTTTACAAGGATAAGATGACTGTATGGGGCAGTTTCAGATATTTTGGAAAAACGTATGCAAACCTTTCAAATGCCCTTTGGTTTAACGGCCATTGGGAAACTTTCGCAGGTGTGAAATGGAATGCTACCAACAAATTATCATTCAACCTTGGTGTAGTCAACTTCCTGAACCAAAAAGGTGCCAGCGGTACAATATCCGGCTCAGAGCTTATTGGTCCGGAAGAAGCCAAGCGATTCAATGGCTACGTAATGTCCGGACGCTATCTTCGTCCTTTCACTGTTGAGTTTGGAGCAAGTGTAAAACTATAAATACATATTGAATATGAATAAATTATGCAATTTTATGGTACTTTTTATGGCTTTGTCAGGTAATGTATATGCCCAGAAGACAGAACCATGGAATGACCCTTTGGTGAACAACATCAATCGTAACGAGCCTGTTTCTGATTTCTTCGGCTATGAGAATAAGGAACTGTCTGACAGAAATGATAAGACGCTTTCAAAGAGATTCTTGTCTATTGAAGGAATTTGGAAATTCAATTGGGTGCAGAATGCCAATGAGCGTCCTTTAGATTTCTATTCTCTCAATCTTGATGATTCTAATTGGGGTAAGATGCCAATTCCTGGATGTTGGGAGTTGAATGGCTATAGCGTGCCAGTCTATACCAACATAAAATATGAGTGGGAAAATGAATGGGAATCAAATCCTCCTTATGTGCAGGATCTTGGCAACTATGTCGGATCTTACCGACGTAAGATTGTAATTCCTGAGAATTGGAATGGTGACAATATAATACTGCACATCGGCGAATTTTCCAGCAATATCAACCTATATGTAAATGGAAAGTTTGTTGGCTATGCTGAAGACAATAAGGTTGCTGCGGAATTTGACATCACTAAATATGTAGAACCAGGAAAAGAGAATCTGATAGCCATGCAGCTGATGAGATGGTGCGATGGCTCTTATTTTGAGGATCAGGACTATTGGAGACTTCGCGGTATTGCCAGAGAGAACTATATCTATGCTCAGCCGAAGTCACATATTAAGGACTTGAACGTAACCTCTTCCTTGTCCGATAATTATAAAGACGGTATCTTTGCCATTCATTTTTCTACAGAATCATGTGATGGAAAGAATGTTCTGGTAGAATTGATAGACAAGAAAACTGGCAATACGGTTTTTGAAAGAAAGCAACAGTTACAGGGTGGCAGTTCAACAGTAGAGTCAACCATTCAGAATGTAGCCAAATGGACAGCAGAAACACCGAATTTGTACACGCTCAGAGCGACACTGATGGATGGAGATAAAGTATTGGAAGTCATTCGCCAAAATGTCGGTTTTAGAAAGATCGAGATCAAGGGAAAACAGCTCTTGGTAAATGGACAGCCTGTTCTTATCAAGGGTGTGAACCGTCATGAGATAGATCCTGATGGAGGATATGTTGTCAGTGTTGAGAACATGATTCGTGACATAAAGGTTGCCAAGCAATTAAACATCAATGCTATACGCACCAGCCACTATCCAAATGACCCACGCTGGTATGATTTGTGTGATGAATATGGTATTTATGTCATGGCTGAGGCAAATCTGGAAAGCCACGGAATGGGATTTGGTAAAGAGACTCTGGCTAAAAATGAGTTGTTCAACAAGACACATATTGAGCGTAACATGCACAATGTGAAGGTTCTCAAAAACCATCCTTGTATCATTATGTGGAGTCTTGGTAATGAAGCAGGTTATGGCAAGAACTTTGAGGATGCCTACGATTGGGTGAAGGCATATGATAGTTCTCGTCCAGTACAATACGAAATGGCATGTTCAACAGGCAAGCATGATGAAACCCGTCCTGTTGAGTCATACGAGTTGGCTGGCCTGAAGGCTGGCAAGACTGACATTTTCTGTCCTATGTATGCTGATTACGACAGTTGTAGAGCATATCTGGAAAAGGACTATTGTGACAAACCTCTTCTTCAGCAGGAGTATGCCCATGCCATGGGTAATTCTATGGGTGGATTCAAGCAGTATTGGGATTTGGTCCGTCAGTATCCTCAGTATCAGGGTGGTTTTATTTGGGATTTTGTAGATCAGGGTCTGCGCGACAAGAGCAAGATAACTGGTAATCAGATCTATGCCTATGGCGGTGATTATGGTCGTTTCCCTATGTCTGACGAGAACTTCAACAACAATGGCTTGGTTAGTCCGGACAGAAGACCAAATCCTCATGCTTACGAAGTGAAATACTTCCATCAGAACATCTGGAGCAAACTTGAGAACAAGGTCAAGGGTACTGTCTCTTTATTCAACGAGAACTTCTTTGTTCCATTGAATAACGTAAATCTCGTATATTCAATAGAGGTAGAGGGAAAATGTATGGCAAACGGTTTAATCAACCTTGGCAAATACAATATTCTTCCTCAGACAAGCAAGACCATTGCAATTCCTGGATATGCAAAGATCGTTGCAGACAAGAAGTACAGAGGAAAGGAAAAGACACTGACTCTTTCGTACAAATTGAACAGTGATTCGCTTCTTCTAAGTAAGGATGAAGAAATCGCCCACCAGCAGTTTGTGATTAGCGACTATAAGTTCCCTGTATTGAATTCCTCTGAAACAGCCAAAGTCAAGGCTGTAGATCATGCCAAGTATCTCGTTCTTTCTGCCAATGGTGTGGATGTTACCATCAGTAAGGCAACAGGACTTGTTTCTTATTTGGATGTTGACAAAACACCTATGCTTGTAAGAGGATTTGATTTGACTCCAGACTTCTGGAGAGCATGCACAGACAACGATTTTGGTTCACATATGCCTACATTAAGTGCAGCATGGAATAAGCCAAGTATGGAACTGAAGAATTTTACCCGTAAGGAGAATGGTTCTGTTGTTGCCGAGTTGTATCTCAAAGAAACAGAGTCTACACTGACTCTTACCTATACATTGAATAATAATGGAGAACTGACTGTTGAACAAGATCTGAAGGTAAATCCTGATGCGGAGAACAAGCCAAATCTTCTGCGCTATGGAATGGAATTGCAGATGCCTAAGGAGTTTGATAGAGTTGAATTCTACGGAAAGGGTCCTAACGAGAATTATGCAGACCGTAACAACTCCGACAGATTGGGCATTTTTACCCAGTTGGTAAAGGATCAGTATTATCCATACATCCGTCCACAGGAGTCTGGCAACAAGACGCAGGTAAGATATTGGAAGGTTCTGACAAAAGCCAATAAAGGTCTGGAGTTTTTCTCCAATGAGCCAATGGAGTGTTCAAGCCTGAACTATCTGACTTCAGATCTTTACCGCGGACCGGTAAAGAACCAAGAACATTCTGGAGACCTTGTACCACGAGACTTTACCTCTGTACACATTAGTCAGAGACAGATGGGATTGGGATGTATCGATACATGGGGCTCATTACCTATTGAGAAATATATGCTTCCTTATCAGGACTATGCATTCAAATTAGTGATTCGTCCTGTAAGATAACAAAAAGTCTCACTCTGAGGAATCAGAGTGAGACCGCAATCGAATCATTGGGGACAGGTTCATCGACCCTAAAGAGTGAACCAATGTACCTGTCTACATGACCCTTAAACACCAACTGCCGGAGATATACCAGAGATAATAATTAATATATAAAAAGTAATTAAAAAATGGAAAAAATTTTTCACAAACACTTCGCATCAGTAATGCAGGATGCCCTTGCTGTCTTTCGTCTTAACAATGCAAGAGTAACTGTATCTACAATTTGCAAGAGTAAAGGAGTTAATATCTCCCGTTCACAATTTTATTCAGTCTAAAAGGGGGAAGTTAAGAATACCGTCGCTTATTCGCGCCTGATGAACTTCTACATTTCCCACATTCCCTCCGAAGAATCCAACCGTCTGCTCGTCGCCTATGCCAAGGCACTTATATCCGAAGATCTGGGGGATGCCCCATGACATTGCCTCCGAACCGCCCAATATGGTTTGTAGATGCCCAGCTTTGGTTTGCAGATGCCGCATTTTGCATCTCGAAACACCCAACATCTGTTAAAAATCACCTCCATTTCCACACTTTTTCCTCAAATTCCTTGCACAATCCAAATAAATGCCTTACCTTTGCAGCGCTAGAACCCCCAAGCCTCTTAACAATGCTCAAATCGGGGGTCGTTTTATTTTTATACCATTATGAGATTATTGTTTGACAAGTCTTTCATGCAGCCTTATGATATGGTAGAGCTGCTGCGACATAGAGGGTTGGAAATCGAGAACCCTCAGAGAGTTTCCCATTATATACGCAACATCGGTTACTATAGGTTGAGCGCATATATGTTCCCACTCCTGTGCCAACCTAAAGAGGAACATTGTTTTAAGCAGGGAAGCAAATTTCAGGATGCACTCAATCTATATCGTTTCGACAAAAAACTACGCCTTTTCCTCTTTAACGAGATAGAAAAGGTGGAGATTGCTCTTCGCAGTACTCTTGCAAACCTTGTGGCAGAGGAAACTGGCAATATATTCTGGATGACAGACGAGACCTTGTTTGCTAATAGTGACAAGTTCAGACGAACCATGGAATTGGTGGATAAGGAGCTGAGGAACTCGAAAGAGGAATTCATACTGCATTTCAAGGAAAAGTACAGCAACCCTTATCCTCCTGCATGGATTCTCGTTGAGATACTTCCTCTCGGTGTTGTCACACGCATGTTTGAGAACTTGGCTGATAACACTCTCAGAAAGAAGATTGCTGCACGCTTCGGGTTGACTGTGCCAGTATTCACATCATGGATAACCGTTGTCACCCTAACCCGCAACGCCTGTTGCCACCACGCACGTGTGTGGAATAAAGAGAATGCCATCAGTCCGATGATACCACGAAGACTGAGTGACCGATGGATAGTATCCAATGTATCGCCCAAACGTATATACTATAACATATGTATTATCAGGTGGTTCATAGACATTGTATCGCCCAACAACGATATGCTTGAACATCTACAGGCTCTCCTTGTTGAATACCCTATGATTGACACCCGTGCCATGGGTTTTCCACAGAATTGGCAGGACGAACCACTCTGGAATCATCGGGGACAGGTTCATCGACCCTAAAGAGTGAACCAATGTACCTGTCCCCATGACCCAAAGAAAATCGCGACTACAATTAAAATGCAACGGGTTTTTGGAATAGTCCTTTCGGAATATCAAGAATAATGTTAATAATAATAAAATAGTATCGAAATGAAGTTTATAAACATCCTAAAAAGTGCAACATATTGTTGTATAATATTTTTAACTACAACTACAGAATGTCTGGGACAGAATGTTTCCTATGAATTAAAAGGTGTTGTTTGTGATATAAACAAACAAGATGTTTTTTGGGAGAATTTGGAGGTTCTTGCATTGACTATCGGAGGCACCAATGAGGATTTGACAAAACTTTGCCTTACAAAAAGTGATGGTAGTTATTCCTTTAATTTGACTCCCAATAAATATCATTTTGTTGTCAGATTGTTGGGCGACATTCTTCTCGAAGACACCATAGAAGTCACTGAGAATATTGATATGGGGTTAGTTCCGGTAAATATTGACACAAAGGTCTTGCCTGAGGTTTATGTTAAGGGTAATAGGAAATTTATTAGCTACGACAGAGACAGGATGCGTTATAATGTGAAACAAAGCCCATGGGCAAAGGGGTTCAACGCCAAAGATGTAGTCACCAAAATGCCTTGGGCCGACCCAACGAAACCAGAAGAGTTGTCTCTTGTGGGAAAAGACGGAGTCATTCTTTTGGTTAATGAGCGCAAGATAAACTTAAAAGGAAAGGAGCTGATGAACTATCTCCAAAATATTCCTTCTGAAAATATAGAGAAAATAGAAATTATGACAAATCCTTCTCCAGAATTCAGCATGGAAGGAAGAAAAGGAGTCATTAATATAGTGACGAGACAAAGACAGAATTTGGGATTTGAGGGTAGCGTAAGTGCGGAATATACCCAACGTCAGAAACCGTCTTTTGCTGAATATTCCAATCTTAGTTTCTCCAATAAATTCATGGTTATTGACTATAGCATCAGTAACTATAATGAACACGCTAACAGTGATATTCAAACAGAATATACATATCCAACGTACACACGAGTTTCCAGTGCAGAATCGAAGATGAAATATGACGGGCTGACTCAAAGCCTTTCTACAAATTTCTTTCTGAACGACAAGATGAATATCGGATTCTTAGGTTCTTTTGCATATACAAAGAATGGATTCGATAAGAATTCTTCAGTTGAATACACAAATGGGAATGGGACAAAGGTTGACGAATTTACTAAGAGAAAAGGAGATTTTCACTCTGTCACTTTTACACCTTACTATGAATGGAATATTGACAGTTTAGGCAAGAAGCTGACGATAAACTATAATTTTTCAAGAACTCATGATAAAGGGCATCAGCAGTATATATCTGATGTCGAACTTCCATTTTCAGAAAGCCGTATCAATAGTCTGTATATATATAATTCATACAATTTGGATCTAAAATTGCCATTTACGATAATGAATTTTGAGGCAGGCTGTGAATATAGACATTACAGAGTAAACAACAGGGCAGAATATTCCACCCTTGAAGATTTCCTCTATAAGGAAAGTGTAATTTCTACATATTTTGACGCGAACAAGTCTTTTGGAAAATGGTATGTAAAAGTGGGTGCGAGATATGAACATACAACGCAAAATGGATTTTCTGAAGATGGGTCCAACACGTTTGAGCTGAAATATGGAAAACTGTTCCCGTTTGTTGACGTTACATTTCATCCCGCTGAAACAAGCACATTAGTTTTCGGATATAGTAAAAGAATTCAACGTCCGGCAATGTGGTGTCTTGACCCCACAAGAGGTTATTCGGACAGTTATCATCATGAAGAAGGGAATCCTCAGCTAAATCCTACCATGATGGATTATCTTGAGTTGAAGTATATGGTCAACAATCTGTATATTGAGTTGTCATATAACTACACGAAAGATGGTATCATCCAGATATTCAATGATGATGGAGACGGTGTCATGGGATGCACTTATACAAATGGCCTGAAAATGCACTCATTTGGAGGAAATGCCAATTATACATTTAATGCGAATAAACTCTCTGTGAATATTGGTGGTTCATTGTATTATAATAAGGCTGTATCAACTTCACCTGACTTGACTGATGATGATTTGAAAGGTTATACATCAAGATTTTCAAGTACGGTGTCCTACAAATTTAAAGATAATATTACGTCGTTTGCTAGATACTATTATGTATTTCCAGGTCTCTCCGAAAGCGTTCACTTTAAATCATATCAAGCTCTTAATATGGGAGCGAATATGCGGTTTCTTAAAGACAAACTTGATTTGGAAATCGGAGCAACAGACATTTTTAAAACCAATAAGTCCCGCAATAGAATAGATTACAGTACATTCACATTGACAAGTAATATAAACAACAACATTCGAAGTTTCTACTTGAAAATATCCTATCGTTTTGGAAATAACAAAGTTCGCCATAGCTATGTGGATGTTAATAATGGTGATGGACGTATGCCAAGCTCAAGATGATGAAAATAATTCAAAGTTTTTGGACGGGTGACAGAGATGCCCTCCATTCCAGTTATGGGTGGCTGACTCCAATGGATCATTATTTAGGGTCTGCTGAATTAATTTCCAGCCACAGACAGAGGGTAGCAGACGTGCCCCCTCATAGTGACGAAGTTGATAAAAAACCTCCATAATTCGGTCAGGGCAAGACAAAGTACCCTTAGGAACTTCATCACATTCTTGACGAAGTAGCACATTCCCGTCCAGCATCGTGCTGTATCTGGAAGCTTGGCTCTTATGTCATTGGCTCGATAGATTCTCTTGCCTGTACCGAATGAGCATTCGATTTCGTTGCGCTCCCCGATGGCTTTGACCATCCTGAATTTCATTTCATCAGAGGTAGGATCCTTCGGCGGTCGCCCTAAGGGTTTGCAGTATGAATGGACTTCAAAATCCTCAAGTATATCCCGGTTTGCCCTGTTCAGGTAAATCTTATCCGCAAGGATGGTGGCTGGAAGGTAGCCGAAGCGTTCTTTGAAAAGTTGAATCTGTAGCAAGAGGTCCTGGCTCTCGTTGTAGGCATCCCAGCTGTGGTGGTCTATAAACGTATAACCCTCGACTAGAATCATCGGGGACAGGTTCATCGACCCTAAAGAGTGAACCAATGTACCTGTCCGTGTGCCACGAGGTGCACATCTATATAAAGAGTTGGCTACCTTCCATATAAGATGTAGCCGTAACTGCCAATGAGATGCGAGAAGGTCTCTCGGTGTCGGTGTGCAGGCACTGGCATCAAACCCTCTGCAAGCTGCTGCAGTCGGAAACGTTGCGGTGGTGAGCGTAGCAGAGAGGTACGTATTACTGAGCTGAACGCAAGTGAACGTTTTCGTTAAGCCAAATGGGCAAAGCAAGTTTACTTGTATTTTGCCATGGCGAGAAAAGGTGCATGAAATGAACCATTCGATGAGGTGTCGTTAATCATGATTCAAGCCATGTCAAAAGTCAGTGTCGGACAGTTCTGGCGACAAGCAATGCAATAACCTGTCTATGGCATTGCGGCATGCGGCATAGAGGTGGCAGGACAGTGATACAGGCTCGTTGGCGGAACGTGGGAAGCAGAAGACGGAATGTCAAGGGAAATGCCGAAAGTGACGAACAAGGCAGAAACGTACCGAAGTCCTCTTCTGTGGCGGATTGCCCCTAGTAGTGCTGAAGTGTCTGTAATGGGCATGGAGCGAAGGGGGTGACACACTCAAGCAACTGGAATTATACAACTCTTAAACAAAGAGGAGGATATGATGAAAGAAGCAAAACCATTTGTGATAGACAAGACGTTAATCTACAAGGCTTACCTTAAGGTAAAGGAAAACAAAGGCAGTGCAGGCGTTGACTCGGTCAGCATTGAAGATTATGAGAAAGACTTGGGCAACCGCCTCTACAAGCTGTGGAACCGAATGAGTTCGGGTTCCTACATGCGGAACGTTATGCCGATGATACGATATGTCATTGTGTGAGCAAGGCGCAGGCGGAATATCTGAAAGAAGTTCTGACCTGCCGCTTTGAACAATGCCGCTTGAAACTCAATGCGGAGAAGACCAAGATAGTGCAATGCCCCACATCAACCCGAAAGAAGGTTGAAGGCTATGAAGCTTCCTTCGACTTTCTCGGCTATACTTTCCAGTGCCGCAAGTCATGGAATCGAAAGCAGTGTCAGTGCTTCACGAGCTTTCTCCCCGCCATCAGTAAGAAATCGGTGAAGAAACTGCATGAGAAGATGAAGGAGTGGAAACTGCATTCGCATCTTGACAGGAAACTCCAGCAGGTGGGGATAGAGATTGAGAGCCAAGTCCGAGGTTGGTACAATTACTATAACAAGTTCGGCAAGTCCGAGTTTGTCAAAGTGATGAACCACTTGAACATGGTGCTTGCCTATTGGATACGCAGGAAATACAAGCGTTTCCATCGCAAGCCCATTGTCAAGGCTCTCATTTGGCTGCAAGAGATAGCGAGCAAAGACCGCAGTCTATTCTATCATTGGCAGAGAGGTCAGACCCCAAGGTTATGTCTATGCACAAAGAGTTGAGTGTGAAGAGCCGTGTGAGGGGAGACTTTCACGCACGGTTCTGTGAGAGGGTGAGGGTGAAACTCCCTCGCTCTACTCGACCCATGACCCTCTGCCGTACCCGTTTATCTGAGTACCCATTACTTCTACCTTGACAAGCGTTTCTCTCCGTATGTTAATCTGCGCCTTGGAGGATTTGCGATGTTCAACGCTAAAAATGTCGGGACCAACGAGAAATATTCCATCTCAAAGGAAAAGCAAGGATTCAGCCTCTTTGTTTCGCCATGCATAGGTGTTAAGTTCCACTTTTCCAACGACATCGGAATCATTGCTTCTGTATTGGATGATAATTATCTTATAAAAACATACCTTGCAGTATAATAAAAGCAGCAGGGTTTCCGTTTATATTTATGGATATAACTTAAAATAAAATATAATGAAGAGAAACGTTATCATATTAGCAATGCTTGCAATGCCGTTGATTGGAAATGCACAACGAGAAGTAGGTAGTTGGACACTGACGCCAAAAGTTGGTATCAACATCGCCAAGTTGACAGATCCGGACATCTATGTCGGCATTGACGGGGAGAAAATGGAATACACCAGCAAGGCTGGGCTTGTGGCTGGTGCAGAATTAGAGTATCAGCTGCGCGAAAGGTTCAGCCTGTCGGGTGGACTCCTTTATTCCAACCAGGGAACGAAGATGAAAGACAATTCACAATTCCATAACTCTTCATCCACGCTGCATTACCTTAATATCCCCTTGACGGCAAACTTCTACATCACTCCCGACTTTGCCTTTCACTTGGGCTTACAGCCAGGCTTTGCACTGAAGAAGCACATCCATGAGGAAATGCTTGATGAACATGGCAACTGGACTGTGACATCGAGCGATGACACCTGGTTCAAGACCTTTGACCTCAGCATCCCTATTGGCCTGTCGTACACGATAGGTGCCATACGGATAGATGCCCGCTATAACCTCGGCCTGACGAACGCTACAAAAATTGATGCAGTCAAGATTCACAACAGGGTCGTTCAGTTGACCGTTGGGTACAGATTTGAGCTATAACAAGGAATAGCCAAGATATGAAGAAAACCATCATCACCTTCCTACTAGCTCTTGTATTTCCAATTACTGCATCGGCACAACTTGAAAGCGTGAAGGAGTACCGAAGACATAAGAAATGTGGTGGTTATAAAAAGTCTAAAATGAAGTGTCTACAAATGACCTTTGAAATAATAAATGTTGTGCAACACGCATTTTTAATTAAAAAAGGAACGATGAAATATTCTCTTGTCATTATCTTCGCAATGTCACTGCTGGCTGCCTGTTCCAACAATGACGATATCAATGTGACCCCTGACCATCCTCACACGTACCGCAATACAGGAAAACTACTCTCAATGGACGGCGGTAACGAGCACCTCGCATTTTCCTACGACTCAGAGGGAAGGGTCGTCTTTGCAGAACGAGTTGATTCCGGGTCGTTCCTTGTGAAGCAGCAAGCCGATTACCTCTACGACAATGATCGCATCTACGTCACGTTCCGGGAATTCGCCCAACTACCAAACGGTGAGCACGATTCCAACTATACACGCGATTTCTGCCATTACGACACTCTCTTTCTTGCCAATGGAAGGGTAGACAGCTTGGCTGGCCATAGACCGTCATCAAGACATGTGCACGCGAACCGATTCTTTTTCAAGTTCCACTACAACGAGCAGGGCCAACTCATCTCCATAAGGATCGACAACTTCAATTATATTTATCAGGACAAAATAAATGAAACGCCTTGGTACACGGAACTATACACGCTGGAATGGCAGGACGGGAACATCACGAGACGAACCTGCACCATTCCACAGCAAAAGAAGACGATGATATGGAACTATTGCTATTCTGAATTGGTTGGCACAATGCCAGGCAGCGACCCCAGAGTCATCTTATTTGACCTCATGCCGCTCTTCTCTACTGGTTTCTTTGGTTTCGAACCGTACAACTTGCTATTAAGCATAGAATCTGACGAGTATAAAAAGCAGATAGGCTACTTGCTTGACGAGCAGCAAATGGTCTTTCATGTGAAATCTACAGTTACCTTATCTGATGGATTACCACAACTATATGACTATCAAATCAAGTGGCAGAGTTCGTCCGTTCATTAGGCATAAATTTTAATTGCAGGATATGGAGATGAGATGGGAAGACATAGGTTAGTAATATTAGAAATGACATTTATGAAACATTGGGGAACTATAATAAATTTCGTGCTCTTTACATTTATCTGTTTGATTATATGCATAGCAGTGTGGATGTTGAGTGGTGACATTCAGAATTGGATGAAACTTGTCATTTATGCCATAACATTTGCAATACTTTTCCCTCTTATCCGTTACATAAAAAGAATAAGAGTGAAAAGACGTGAGGTGTTATTCTTAGTGCTAATGGTCTGTGCATTACATGCCAATGCGCAGACAGAGCAGGACGACAAGGGAATCTTGTCGGGGAATGATGCTGCCCTACAGACTATGGGATTTGTCAACCACCTGATGATAGACTCGGCGAAGTATGCCATTGATGCAATGAAGCCGAACTTACTGCCGACACCTACGGAAAGTTCCGGACTTTCTTACCTGAATACCTATAAAGACAAAGCGATGCATGGAATAGTGCTTACTCGACAACATACACCAATGGGCGTAAACTCATTTAACCTATGGCGTAGAGGACATCTTAGTATCAGCGGCGCAACAAATCAGATGCCTGGGCTGATGGACTTTCAGACTAGTTCACTCTCGCTACATCAGGATTTCGGACGGTTTCAACTGTCAGCCTCGGCTACGGCCAATAAATACTGGATGCCGATGCAAAGCACGCTCTACACCCAATATGGTTTTGGAGGCACCATTGGCTATGACCTGTCCGATGCCGTTTCGCTTCACGCTTTCGGCTATTACTATGCCCACAATCCCCTCGTAGGTCCAGCCTTCAGTCCGTATGTCAGCACTACATCTTACGGAGGCTATGCCGACATTCGCTTCAGCGACCGCTTTGGCTCGAATATTGGTGTACGTCGATACATCAATCCCATGTCAGGCCGCTGGACCACAGAGCCCATCGTTACACCTTATATAAAAGTAAAGAAATCAAGGATAGAGTTTCCCGTCGGCAGTCTGCTTAAGACACTCATCTGGGGCGACCGCGATAATCCCCTCCGTTTCCAACCAAGACCAATGCCAACACCGCAACCCAAAAAGTAAAAACGAGAGTCAGGGGACAGGTACTGAAGTGAACCCACAAAGTTGGACACAACACTTACGTTCATATGCCAATTCTAATTTTTGGATGCCCCTTTTATTCGCGGGTTATGGGGACAGGTACATTGGTTCACTCTTTAGGGTCGATGAACCTGTCCCCGATGATTCTTTGGTTCCTCCACAGTGGTTCGTCCTGCCAGTTGCCTAATGGGAAGCCCATCGAACGAGTTTGTATATCGGGGTTATCTTTTACCAGTTTAACCAATGCTTCTGTAAAATCAGAATTGGGCACGATGCTTTGCTCCATATATGCGAGATAACACAACTGATGATACAGCTTGTTTGGACGAAAACTATTTGTTGACACCCATGACTCAGGCAATCTCTGTGGCATAGTAGGCATAGTCGGAAAACGTTTGTTCCATATTCTTGCATGATGTGCACATGCATTTCGTAGCACAACAGCCACCTCTATATCTTGAATTGAAGTAGAAACCAACGAGCGCAACTTTCGGTCAAAGTTGTATAAAGCGATTGCCGTATGCAGATGACTGTTTGGTCTGAAGGCGTGTGTGTCAGAGTCTGACTCCATTGGAACAAGATAACTTGTCAATCTAAAATAACTTATGGAGTGAAGACAGCGTAAAGCCTTGTCTTCATCATCAATTATCAGCCCTCGTTGTTTTAACAGACTAAGTTGGTCTGAAAAGTCAATAGCCTGTTTGGTGTACTGCATACTGCCATTGTTTGATGTTACATATACTCTATAAAAACACGAAGTCCTGCCGTGGTACGCATTCAAGGAAGAGGCGTGGCAGGAACTGTTGCTGCAAAGGTAAAACATTTATTTGGATTGTGCAAGGATTTTGCGGAAAAAGTGAGGAATTGGAGGTAGTTTTTAACAGATGTTGGGTGTGGGAGATACAAAATGCGGCATTTACAAACCAAAGTTGGGCATCTACACACCAAGGGTCATGGGGAGAGGTACGTTGGTTCACTCTTTAGGGTCGATGAACCTGTCCCCGATGATTCGATTGCGGTCTCACTCTGAGAAATATCTCGACTTTTGCTCCAGGAGTATATACCTTTAGGACAGCGTGTGAAAGCATTCACTGTGTATTATCTTGAGGGCAAGAACTGGGTAAAGCTCAGTCAAAAGGAAGAGACAACCACAATCGGTTACAAGCGTATCCTACGATTTGACAAGGTAAAGACCAATGGTCTTCGCATTGTATCGATGATGCCAAGGGTACACCTTGTATTAATAATGTTGCAGCTTTCTAACATTATATAAAACTATTCATTTTTGTCCGCAATACCAAGAATTTGGTTTTGCGGACATTTTGTTATTATACAGGAAATGGCTTTGTAAAACGCTTATTTTCTAATACTGCACAAAAGGATTCTTTCTTGACTATGAAGGCAAAAAATATTACTCCTCGGGTTCCAGAAGATACCTTCTCTGCAGTTGCCACTAGACTCAGCAGCTTTGCTGAGCCTAGTGGCAACACCTTGTTCTTATCATATCAATCCTCTCTTCTTGAATTCTTTAATCATAGCCTATATAGCTATTCTTGCAATGTCTTTATTCTTTTATAAATTCAACTTCTGTTGTTAAAGTTCGTGTGCCACCAGCCTTTAGTTCTGGTGTGTTTTATCGCCCAAGGTTTGGTTGTATACGCTAGTGTCATCTACCCAGCATCCTGTCTTTTTAGCCCAGCTTTCTATGCGTTTTTCTTGGACCTTTCCGAGTTGCTGCTCTCTTTTGAAACTGCCTTCTGGCGCAGAGAGTTGATCTGTGCCAACTTCTGCTCCCGCGAGTAAGGATGCAATAACATGGATTCTACCTCCTTCACAGCACCCATACTGTTCTGACGGTGAAAATCGTTTATATAAGATCTTTCCAGTACTGAATTGTTCTGCATAATCATCTAATTTTGCTAGACCTTCAGATGTAAATCCTTCATTGATTATGTCGCTGATGGACATCCAAAAATCATAGTTCGTCATATTTACTTGTTTTAATTGCTACAAAATTACGATTTTTCTTTGATAACACCAAATTATTTGGGCTTTATTTCGCATTTTCCAGCAAATTGTTTTTATACATCTTTCATTTCCCGTTGTCCTTGAAATTACATGGCGATGTAGGAATCTCTGCGTCGGGACGTAGGAAAGATTACGTCGCCATGTAGTAAAGTCTACGTCGGGACGTAATTTTTGGGGTATCTATAAGGTATTGTATCAGATTCTTTTTAGATTTAGCGTCGAGTTTATACGCACACGAGAAAAGTTTTTTTTTATGAAAAAAGTCTCAAAGTCTCATCTTTTGGGTTAAGTAATGGTATAAATAACTAATATATAATAATATACAAGAATGATACTTTTCGGATTACTTTACAAAAAGTATCATCGAAGTATCATGAATGTGATAGAAGTATCATGAAATTGCCATAGAAGTATCACTAAACCATCATAAAACCATCACAAAATCGTTATAAAGCATCATGCATAATATCGAAGCCGCCGACTTGCGAGAAGTGCCCAGAAATCGTCCGATACTTTGGGCACTCGATGCCTACTATATGGGCAATGAGTGCCCGCCACTTGTTCTCTCAATGCCCGACACTTGGTCCCTGAGTGCCCAC
>OGYV01001423.1_pt1 | contig 18076 bp, 8 predicted proteins | sample 1576651 | NCBI WGS metagenome assembly OGYV01 (sample SAMEA3541570, study PRJEB24748) | human gut metagenome | biome: human gut; feature: human-associated habitat; material: faeces | place: China | collected 2012
GCTAAGATATCTAGCCACTGCTGTCTTTTCCTCGATTCCCTTAAAAATTGGATTTGTAGTATCTACTTTAATTATCGAAGACTTTCCATGCATGACGCTTTGAGCATAACTTACTGTTCCTCCAAAAGCTTCAACAATTGCTTGATGCCCTAAACAAACTCCCAAAATAGGATATTTCGTATAACATTTTTGAACAACTTCTTCAATAATACCCGCTTCACTTGGTTTCCCTGGACCTGGTGAAATAATAATACATGATGGCTGAAGTTCTTCTATTTCTTCAACTGTCATTTCATCATTTCTTATAACCTTGATATCTTCATCGATTGAACCTATCAATTGATAAAGGTTATAAGCAAAACTATCATAATTATCAATGAGTAGAATCATAATCAATACCTCCATCTGCCATCTTGATTGCTTCAACAACCGCACCTGCTTTATTTAAACATTCTTGATATTCATTTTCAGGAACACTGTCATAAACAATTCCTGCACCACTACAAATAGAAATTTCATTATTTCTTTTATAAGCTAAACGAATACCAATACATAGATCCATATTTCCTGTAAAATCTAAATAACCAATCGCTCCTCCATAAATACCTCTTTTATTTTGTTCTAATTGATTAATAATTTGACATGCCCTGATCTTTGGTGCTCCTGATAAAGTACCTGCAGGAAGTAAAGCATCAACTGCATCTAAAGCATCATATTCTTCTTTAATTTCACTGCTAACAATACTTGCTATATGGATAACTTTTGAAAACTTTAAGATATCCATATAAGATACCACATGTACACTATTGAATTTAGAAATTCTTCCTAAATCATTTCTTCCTAAATCAACGAGCATATTATGTTCAGCTAATTCTTTTTCATCTTTTAATAAATCATCTATTAATTGTTGATCTTCTTGATCATCTTTTCCTCTTTTTCTCGTTCCAGCAATTGGAAAAGTTGTTAACTTTGTTCCCTCCAATTTAATTAAAGTTTCTGGAGAAGCTCCAGCTACTTCAATATTATCACTTGCAAAATAGAACATATAAGGTGATGGATTCGTTGTTCTTAAAACACGATAGCTATCAAATAATGAACCTGTTGCTTTTGCATAAAGTCTATTTGATAAAACAACTTGGAAGATATCACCTTCTTTAATATAATCAATACCTTTTTCAACCATTTGACAATATTCTTTTTTAGAGAGAACTGGTTTAAAATCTTCTAATAATTTTAATGGTTGAACAAGTGTTTTAACATGTTTTCTAATAATATAATCTAACTCATCTAATTCTTTGATTCCTTTTTTATAATTCTTTTGTAAATCATTTGTTCCAATATTAACAATTAAAATCAACTTTTGCTTAAAATGATCAAAACAAATAACTTTATCAAATAACATTAAATCAACATCATTGAAACCATTATCTTTTTGGTTTTTAATAATTGAAGGTTCGCTATATTTAAAATAATCAAAACTAAAATAACCAACTAAGCCTCCTGTAAAAGTAGGAAAACCTTCTAATTTTAAACTACGATGTTCATTTAAAACTTTTCTAATATATTCTTTGGGATGTGTCACTTTAAAAATCTTATCATCCACTTTCATCATCTTGTTATAACAAGTAATTTCGCTTTTAGGATCAAAACCTATAAAAGTATATCTTCCCCATTTTGTCTTATCTTCATGACTTTCTAACATATAAACATGTTTAGAATATTGTTTTAATTTTCTCATTAATTCTATAGGTGTAATCATATCACTATAGATTTCTTTTTTTATTGGAACTAAATCATAAGATTTTAGATCTAATTTTTCTAACATTTCTAAACTTGGATAATACATATAATTCCCCCTAATAATTAAAAAAACCGTCTTGAAAGTTAAACTTTCAAGGACGGTTATATCCGCGGTGCCACCTTGATTCATGATACACTCATGCACTTTACTAGATGCTATCACATCTATGGCTACTTACGTAAGCCTTACGTCAAAGAATACTCAGCTAATGCCTTTCCTTTTGCCCTCAGTGGTCCATTTAATAGACTGCGTTCTGTTTGCTTCCACCATCCAAACTCTCTATAAGTGCACGTTCTATTTTTATCTCCACTTCATCGGTTTCACTTGTTGTGTGTATTATAAATCGGTTTTAAAAATAAAGTCAACACGAATAGGTAATGTTTTATTTTTTATACATTTATATAAAAAGAAAAAGACCGATTGGTCTTACACTTCAAGTCGATGTACAAATTTAGAATGTTGTTGTCAAAAAAATATTTAAGGAAGAAAAACCTGTCCATGACTTGTTTACGAAAACAATTATATTTTTTTATAAACAAAAATCAATTTATTAAATTAAATTCATCGAATAAAAGCGATTACATTGTTGAAAAATTAAAAAAAGTAGCTTTTATCGCTATTTTTTAGGATATATAAATAATAAGTATGGTATTTATTTCTACAATTATTTCATATAGAAATAAAAAAAGACCATTCGGTCTTAACTTCAAGTCTATGTACAAATTTAGAATGTTGTTGTCAAAAAATATTTAAGGAAGAAAAACCTGTTCATGACTTGTCTACGAAACTTATTATATTTTTTTCTTTTTAAAAATCAATTTTATTGTCATAATTTAATAAATAAAAGCGATTACATCTCCTAACATTAAAAAAAAACCGCTTTTATCACGGTTTTTTAGGATATATAAATAATAAGTATGGTATTTATCTTTTAGCTTTCTTTAACATTTTTTGAATTATTTGTATTTGATTTTGATAATCATCAAATGAAGTAAGTTTATAAGACCAGTTATGTGGACCTACTGTCCCTGGTAAATTAATACGAGCTTCTTTGCCATAGCCAAGTAGATCTTGTAAAGGAACAATAGAAATCACCGCATCACATTCAAGTGTATATGCAAGCATATCTTCCACAAGATTTTCTCCTGTATATCCTAGACCCTTCATAATTTCTTTCATTCTTTCTTTATCATCTAATTCTTCATACCATTGTTTAAGAGTAGCATTATCATGTGTTCCTGTATAAACAACACAATGTTGAGGAATTTTATATTTAACTTTTCTTTCATCTTCTCCAAAAGAGAATTGCATAACTTTCATTCCCAATAAATCATAATGATCTCTCAGTTCATGTATTTGTGGACGTAATTCTCCTAAGTCTTCAACAATCATATTAAGTTTAGGCAATTGTTTATAAACTGAATCTAAAAAATGATAACTTGGGCCTTCTATCCATTTTCCTTCTCTTGCTGTAGCACTTCCATAAGGAACTGCCCAATATGTATCAAAAGCCCTAAAATGATCAACTCTTAAAATATCAAAAATTTCATTATTCCATTTTAATCTTTTAATCCAAAAATTATATCTTGTTTTCTTTAAATAATCCCAATCATATAGAGGATGTCCCCATAGTTGGCCATCTTTTGAAAAATAATCAGGTGATGCTCCAGATACGAATTTAGGATAAAATTTATCATCTAATTGAAAACATTTACGATACTCATAAACATCCGCAGAATCATCACCTACATATAAAGGTAAATCTCCCATGATAGATATTCCTTTTTGATGTGCATGTATTTTTAATAAATTAAATTGTTTAACAAAAATATATTGAAGAAATTGAATATAATCAATTTCTGCTTCTAATCCTTCATTACTTCCTTTAATATTTTGATCTTCATCATTCCAATCTACCCAAGGTAAACCTTCGTTTGCTTTATTTAAAGCCATAAAACGCGCATATTTTTTTAACCAAAATGTTCCTTTAACAAAAGTACGATATTCTTTCTTTAATTCTTTATCTTTTAAGAAAACTTGATAAGCTTTTCTTAAATAACAATCTTTAAATAAACGTACGCGTTTATAATCAACTCTTTTTAAATCTTGTAAATAGTTAGGAACTTCATCTAACAAATGCCAATCTTTTAAAAGTTCTAAAGAAATATATATTTCATCACCCGCAAAAGAGGAATAAGGTGTATAAGGTGAATTCCCGGAGCTTGATGGATTTAATGGTAAAATTTGCCAAATAGAAAAACCTGCTTGAGCAGATAAGTCAACAAATTCATAAGCTTCTTTTCCTAAATCCCCTATTCCATGTTTTCCTGGTAAACTAAATAACGGTAACAAAATACCAGCTTGTCTTTGATCAAGTGCTTTTAATTTCATGATTTTCACCTCTTCTTTAAATATACCATAAAAAAAGCGTCTTCGCTTATGAAAACGCTATCTTTTTTTGATTTTAAAATGAAAAGGTTCTATTTTCTTAATCTTGAAAATAGAAACCTTTTATTTTAGTCTTCTTTTGTTCTTTTTCTTAAAGATACATAAATGATTGCTGCCATTAATGCAAATGTTGCAAATGTCCATACAGATGTTGAATCACCTGTTTTCACTTTGTTATTTGTTACAACTTGAGGTTTATGAGCAGGTTCATTTGTATCTGTAGTGACTGTTGGTGCTTTTTCTAATGCATTAATAGCGTTTTGTAATTCACTTACAAGGGCATCGACTTCTTCTTGTGTCATTTCTGATGAATTTTCTAACTTCTTAGAAATTTCAGTAACAACATCTATTAGTTTAGAATAAGATGCTTCTGTATATTTTTTACTATCTAATTGTTTAATTTGATCTAATAAACCATGGATACCATCTAAATTACCACGTTTAACAAGTTTTTGAGCAGCTTCTTTTAAAGTATTAGTTAATGCTTGAACATCATCACTTGTGTTTTCATTTTCTAAAGCAGCTTTAACATCATTGTAAACTTTTTCAAATTTCTTCCATGATGATGCTGTATAATCTTTTTCTTGATATTGATCCATTAATGCTTTTAATGCATTTACTTCATCATCTGTTGCTTTTAAAACTAATTGTGTTCTTGCATCTTGTAATTGTTTTAAAGCTTCATCTAATTGTTCTTTTGTTGCATCTTCTTGTTCGATTAATGTTTGTGCATTCTTTAATGCTTCTTTAAATGAATCAGCAGTAGATGTTAAATATTTATTTGTATCTAACTTATCTAATTCATTTGATGTAATATAATCTTTTAACTCTTTTTTACTTACTGATACTTTTGTTACTAATTGAGCTTTTGCTTTTTGTAAAGCATCTACCATATTAATAACTTCTTTTTCAGTAATTGTTGCTTCATCCTTTTTAATGAATTCTTGAGCAAGTTTCACTTGATCTTGTAAAATAGCCCATGTTTCACTTGTATAATCTTTTTCTTTTAACTTGTTAATTGTATCAAGTTCATCTTTAACACTTTGAATATTTCCACGTTTAACAAGATTTGCATAAGCATCTTCTAATTCAGCTTTTGCATTTGTAATAGCATCTAATTCACCAGCTTGTTTATCTAAAACTTTTTGAGCTTGTTTTAATGCCTTTTCAAATTCTTTATAAGAATCTGCTGTATATTTATTTTCTTTAACATCTAAAGAATCAATATAACTTTGTAAATCATTAGCTGCTGTTGAAACATATTCATCATCATTTAACATAATAACTTCTGAAATTGTTGGAATTTTATTTTCATCCCATTCAATCTTTAATTCATAAACGTTTCCTTCAGGCATATAGAATTCATTTAATGATTTTTTAAGAGTTCCAACTTGAACCCATTTCTTTCCATTTTCACCATCTACAAGAACAGATACTCTTGCATTTGAAATTTCACCTTTTTGAATAATATGCATTTTCTTAACATCTAAATCACTTGATAATGTATAAGTAATGCTTCCAGCTTCTTTAGAACCTGGTCTATAAGCTGTAGATAAATCTCCATCAAACATATATTGAGGAATAAATCCATTTGCTTCTACAGTTGAAGAAGTATATGTTGGATCATTTGAAACTGGTACATATTCTCCATCATTGATAACAATTTCATTGAAAACAACAGCTCTATTATTATTTGTTGCTGTCATTAAGATCTTTAAGTAACGTGCTTTAATATTATTAGCAGTTCCTTCTACATAGACTTTATTTGGATATGTGCTTGATGCTTTATAACCCGCATCTGAATCAATACATTTAACCCCAGCATCATTTGTATTTTCATTACCATCTCCAATAGTTACAACTTTTGTCCAGTTTTCTAAATCATCTGATACTAAAATATCAGCATCTCTAATATAGTTAACTGCACTATCTTGGCAATACATTTGAATTTTAGAAATTGTTCTTTCTTGTCCTAAATCATAAATAATATATTGTCCTTTTTGTGGAAAATCACCAAATTCTGTTGTTGAATCGATATTACCATCAAAAGCAGCACCATTATTTCTAGTATCTTCACCAACACCCCATGAAGGATTAATATTCATAGTTGCCTTATATAAATATGGTGCTGTAATTTCATTTGAATGTACTTCAAAATGATTAATTGTCAATTTAATAGCTTTGTCTGTTTTATTAATTAATCTTACATATCTTCCATCTGGAAGTTCTTTTTCTTGACCTGTTACAGTTGTCCATTCAACACCATTTTTTGAAACTTGTAAAGTTGTTCCTTGACCATTTTCATAATCAATATTGAATGTACTTAAATCTTTGATTCTTGATAAATCAACACCAACGTATTGACCTTTTTCTAAAGTAATTTCTTGATTATAGATCAATTCTGTAAGTGCTTCTTCACTTTGTGAAGCTAATCTATAATCTGTATTTGTATAAACATTAGCATTATTGAAATCCTCATCTGGATTATATGCATTTACTGTAAATTCAGAGAAAATAACCCATACAGCTCTTTCTTCTTCATTCACTAAACGAACATAACGTGCTTTTAAACCATAGAAATTTTCATCAATTGTATCTTTTCCACTAGCTAAACCTTGATATGTTTTATAAGTAGTCCAGTCTTGGTTGTCATTAGAGTATTGTAAACTATATTTTTCCCATTTATCTCCTGCACTGCGGTCTCCACCGATAACTGCATGAATTTTACCAATAGCTGTTTCTTTACCTAAATCCCAACCAATATAATCACCTTTTCTTGTTCTATCACCTGAGGTACTAAAATCTAATGCTGTTGAACTATCACCATCTGTTAAATTAGCTACTGTTCCTCGATAAATTCCCCATGTATCTGTATACATAAATGTTGCATTGATTTGTCCTGGATCAGCCATTTTAAATGTATTGACTTTCCACCAATATCCTGCTGTATTACTTTTTAAATTTAATTTTAAGTTTCTAATACGAACTGCTTTTGCTTTAATATTTTGACTTGATACATCTAATTCAACAGAAGCATCACCATTATATTCTTTTAATACTTTCCATGTTTGACCATCCGTTGTATATTCAATGACATATTTTGTTGATTTATCTGTTCCTGCATCTTGTCCAAAATAAATTGTACCTAATGTTTTTGCTTTTTTGAAAGTTAATGTAATACTTGCATCAACTGGTAAATAATCTTTAATTTCTCCACCTTTATAAGGACTTTCAGCAAAATGAGCATAAGTAGCATTACTGTCATCTAATAAATTATTTAAAGAACCACCTTTAAGTGTCAATTTATCAACAGATAATGTACCTGGATCTTCTTCAGTTACTACTTCATCTGCATTAACAGCAATATCTCTAATACCTAACCAAGTATTCGCTTTATCTTCAGTAGCAATCATGCGAATACCTTTAACCCCTTTTAAATTTAAGTCAGTTAAAGCTACATCATTTGGTAAAGTATATTCTTGATTATCTAAATCAACCCATTTTTTACCATCTGTTGTATATTGCACTTTAGCTTTAGAAAAAGTATCTTTTGAATTTGAATTTGTTCCTAATCTAAAAGTCACTCTATCAATATCAATTGCTTTTGAATAACTAACGCCTACATAAGTTCCTTTACTAATTGTATTTGGTGTTTTATAAACGATTTCTGTATTGGCTTTATTATCGAATACATTATCAATATTACCTGTTGGACTATCACTACGATTTGTAATAAATTTAGTAACTTGTTTATTTGGATTTACAATTGTAGAAGCAATATCTCCTAAATAAGAATCCATTGCTTTAATAAATGGTACGATATGTTGTACTCCTACTTCTGCATATTCTAAATGATCAACATAATTGAATCCATATGTTTTTGATTTTTCAAAAGCAGCTTGTCCAGTAGAATATAGATCCCAAATCTTATCATTAGCTTCTTCATCTTGTACAGCTTTAACAGCTTTAAGATAATTTATTGCTGCATCTGCTGTATCATCCCAACAGTTTAACCAATATACAATTTGATCTTTTATTCTTGTATCACCTGCTTGTGCTCTATATGTAGCACTCGCATTTTTTAAGATTGTAAATTCATTGATCAAATCTTCAAATTGTTCATCACTGATTGTTGTTCCATTTGTAAGAGCTTCTTTGAAGCTTGTTAAACGATCTTTTAAATCTACTGATTCTTGTAATGCTGTTACACGACTATCCATGTTTTGATTAATCATATGTTTTGAAAGTTCTCTTAAAGCAGTAGATGCTTGAGTTTCAATAGCGCTATTATGATCGACATATTTAAATGAAGCATTCCAGCATTTTTGAGCTTCTTCTTCATTTTGCCAAATATTCCATGAATAACATGCATTTCCAAAAATTGCAACTTTACTTGGCTCAGATTGTTGCATTGGATTTAAAACAATTCCTTGAATCTTATTTGGATCTACACCAGGGTGTAAAAATGTTGTATATCCACCCATAATTAAGTGTTTTTTAGAGTTATCTGTACAAGGCCAGTTAATCCACATATAAGGGCCACGCCCTGCATTATTTGTAAAAGTTGTGGTAAAGTTATTAGTTACTTCTCCCCATACTCTACCACCGGTCATGACAATTTGAATATTTGCTGGGAAATTTTGATAATAACTTTCACCATTATACATATATTCTTGTGTACAGAATGGTAATGTTAATTTTAAATCTGGATATGTTTTTTGCATTTCTTTTAACCATGCTGTCATATCAGTTAATGTTTTTGTATAGTTAGCACCACCAACATTTCCAGCATCATCTGCTAAAATAGCAATTTGACGTACACCTGCTTTAATAACTTGTTCAAATTTAGCTTGTAATACTTTTAAGTCTGCTTGATAGTTTTCTTCACTATTATACCTGATGGGATTATGCATATATGGATGTAATGCAAATACAAAACGACATTTAGATTCATTCCCTGCTTGAGCAAGAGGTTTGATCTTTGATTCAATTTCTTCATCTGTATAAAGTTCACGCCATTTAGAGTTATGTTTAGGATCATCTTTAGGAGCATAGAAATAAGAATTCAACTTGTAGTATCCTCCCCATTCCATTAATTTCTTACGATCCTCAGTAGACCATGGATTTCCATAATAACCTTCAATAAATCCACGACTAGCAACATTAGCATAATCTTCTATTGTAAAATTACGGATATTTGTTCCGTCTAATTGTTTAAAGATATGATACAAACTTGTAAGACCATAAAAAGCCGCATCTGTATCTTTACCTAATACTGTAATTGTTCCATTATCAACTTTTAATAAGTATGAATCTAATTGATCAAATAATTGGGTTGTTTTTACTGAATAATGTTCACCAACATATTGATCAACATATTGATTTGAATCTTTAATACCTACTAAAATGTTTGTTTGGCCTTCTTTTACTTCTTCAGAAGTACTTGCTTTTATATTTTTAATAGCTAATACTTCATTCATTCTATCCTTTGTATATTCATCAATACCATCTTCATAGACAACATTGACAGTAGATGTCATATCAAATGAACCATCTTGATAATCCATCATATGAGGATTTGGATAGACTTCATAATCATTTTCCAAAGCACTGACGATTGGATAAGAGTGAATACATCCAATTGACATTAAAAATGCAAGTGCTAGAGAAACAATTCTCTTTACCTTTTCTTTCATATTCTTCTTCCTTTCTTATTTACATTACTGCTCCCTTAAATGAATAATGTAATCTTAATTTGCAAATACAAACCAAAAAATAAAGACCAAACAAGATACACTAAAAAAGTGTAAGTTATTTGGTCTTGCCTACTTAAAGTAACAATCCGTATTTACATCCTGTATTGTAACATACACTCTTTGTCTATGCAAGGGCTTACAATAAATTTGTCTAGACAAAATAAATACCACTACTTAATAGTGGCATCTATTTTTATAATTCTTCTTTTTTTACTTTTTTAATACCTAACCATGACATGAAAGCCATTAATACAAATAAAATAATATTTGTTTCATCACCTGTTTTAGCAGTTGAAGATCGTTTTTTATCACTTTTAGTAGTAGAAGTAATTACTTGATTATCTTTAGATGAAGTATTTCCTTTTGAAGTATTATCATCTTTAGTAGATGAATCTACTTTTTTAAGAGCATTCATAGTTTTTTCTAGATTAAAAATAGCTTCGTTGATTTCTTCTTTTGTAGCATCTTCTTTAGCAGATACTTCTTTTGCTTGAGTTAATGCTTCTACCAGTTGTTTCCATGAATCTTTTGTATAATCTTTTTCTTGAAGTTGATCAGCTTTACTAATCAAATCAGTTAATCCAGATTTATCATTAAGTGTAACAAGTCCATTATAAGCATCTAATAATTTTTGATACATATCATTGATTTCATCTTTTGTTGCATCATGATTACTTATAACATCCTGTGCTTCTTTAAGAACAGTTTGGAATTGTTTCCATGAATCCTTTGTATAATCTTTTTGTTCAAGATTTGATAAATCATCAACGAATGATTTTAATTGTTCATTATCAACAGATAATACAAGTTTTACCATTGCATCTGTTAATTGACGTTTCATAATTTCAATTTCATTAGCGTCAGGATTTTCTGCATTGACTAAACCTTCAGCAGCTTTAATTGTATCCTGTAAATGATTCCATGAAGTAGATAAATATCCAATATCTTCCATAGCTTTAGCTTTATTGATAACATCTTTTAAACCATCAACATCTGCCGGTATATCTGCACGATGTAATTTAATTTCTGCAGCACTTCCGTTATTATTAACAGCTTCTACGTAGTATAAACGAAGATGTTTTGTTTTTACTGTATCAAATTCAATGACTTTTGTAGATGAATCACTTGATAAATTACCTTCTTTAACTGTTTTCCAATTAATACCATCATCACTTATTTCAATACGATATTTTGTAACATTTCCATTTTTACCAGTTTGACGAGGAACATATGTTAAACCATTGACACTCATTTCTTCTTTATTTTCAAAAGCAATCCAATGAGGTGTTGATAAATTCCAATCTGTATGCCACATTGTTGATGGATTATCATCTAATACATTTTTAGGATCTGATCCATCATGTTGATAAGATGAAGCAGTTGCTGTAAGTTTGCTGTTATCAATGTAATTTACATTAACTTGTGATTTTAATTGTAGTTTAGTAAGTGCTTTTGTAAGTTCTACTTCATATTGATCGACTGTATCTTGCATTGATTTAGGTAATTCTCTTTGAATCATATCAATAACAAATTGTAAGTTTTTAACAGAATCTTCTGTATAAATAGATAAATCTTTTGGAATTGAATTTAAATAGTGATCTACTCTTGTATAATTTGCTTTTTTGTAATCAATTCCATTTACTAATTCTTTAATTTCATCTGTAAGAGTTGAAATTGTTTGTTCATTTGGATCATATTCTTTTAAAATTACTTTTGCTTCTTTTATTTTTTCTTGTAATTGTTTATTTTGTGATTCATCTGCTATATAACTTGCACTTGTTACTAAATAATCCAATTCCATTGTTGAAGCATATGTTTTTTGTGTACCTAAACGAATATCATCAACATATCCTTTAAAAGCATGTTCCTTACTTCCAATTCTTTCAAACGGTATCATCATTGTTGCTTTTAATGGTCTACCACTTACTTGTTCATCATCACCAAGAGTATCTACTAATTGACCATTTACATATAAATCAATAACTTCTTTTCTATTTTTGAATTCTAATTCAACCCATTGGTTAACTGGTAATTCATAATTAAATGAATAATCATGATTTTCTCTACTTAATCCAACTTTTCCTGTTTCTTTTTGAACAGCTTTAATTGATCCATAGCTACTTTCAAATAAAATTTGTTCCTCTTCACTTGAAGATTCACGTTTAACTTTTACACGTAAATCATTATTTAAACCAACAGTACTAAATGATGTAGTAGCATAACTTTTATTTCCTAACAAACGTAATGCATCATGACTGTCTAATGAAGCAAGTTCGATATTTTCATGGTCTTTTAATTGATCAAGATTATCTAAATCATAATGAGCAATCATACCATTTTCATCTTTAGCTGCTTCATAACCAAAATTTGTACCTGGAGCATCTCCTAATGTTGTTCTTAAACTATTAGCTTGATCTAATGTTTTATCTCCTTTACCCCATAATTTAGCACCAAATAATGGAATTGCATTTTGTAAACGATCATAAACATCATATTCACTAATACCATTTTCTAAATAGTCTGTCATATCGTTCCATACAGCAATAGCGCCACCTAGCATTTGTTCATCACCTGCAGGAATTGTGACACCACTAATCGAGTTGATTGCTTGATTATATAAAATATTGTTATTTAAATAATCATAGTAATATCCAGCATTAGGAACAATGTAATAATGCCCATCATTACAGTTAATTAAATCATAACCTTGTTCATACATTTGATCCATATTCGCATAACCAAAGTTCCATAAATTCATTTGAACATCTTTACTTCTAACCGGAGTTTTTCCTGAACATTGAGTTAAACTTCCCCAAATACGTGCTGTTCTTCCTGAATCTTGTACATATTTCAACATATCATCTGAGAATCGACGATAAGCTTCTTTATCTGCATTATATTCATCTGCACCAACATGGACTGTAGTTTGTTCATCGAAAACAGGATCACTTGTTTTCATATATTCATCAAATATACTTTGTACAAATCCTAATGATTCATCATATTTATCTCTTAAAGCTAGATGATCATTTTCTCGTCCATTTGTTCCATGTCTTAAATCAGGTCTTACTTTAGTAAGTGCTAATGAATGTGCTGGTGTATCAATTTCAGGAACAATACTTACACCATAATCTCTTGAATCCTTAATAAAATCTTTAAATTCTTTTTTTGTATAGAATAAATCTGTACTTGTTAAATCTTGTTGATTTAAACCATTGTTTCCACCTTTTTTAACATCTGATTCTAATCTAAATGCTGAATAACCTGTCATTGGATCAGCTAAACTTTCAATTGAAATTAAATTATCATTTAAGTGAACTTGGAAATCGTTCATTTTATACCATGACATTTGTTTAACGATTTGTTTTAAATAATCCATTGTAAATGTTTTACGTCCAACATCTAAAATAAAACTTCTTACTTTATAAAGTGGATAATCTCTTGTTGTCCCACAAGGAACATTTCCTGATTGTTTAATACTTTGTAAAATCGTTCTGGTTGCCCAATAAGCCCCTGTTGTTGTTTCAGCTTTAATATTGATTGAATCATCAATATCCATTAAATATCCTTCATCTTGTAACCCTAATGATTTATCTTTTGTAAGAGCTAAAGTAATATCTCCTGTTTTGCTTTCACCTTTTACAACAGCAATACTTTTTCCAGTAATATCTTCATAATCATTAGCAAGTGCTTCTGCAGTTTTTTGAAGTGAACTATCTTTATAAACAATTCTTGCCCCTTTAGAAACTGTATAGTTTCCATGTCCACCATTCCATTCAGCTAATTCTGGTAAAACATTTGGTGCTTTATTCGCTGTTTCATCATTTTTTTGACTACCTGGAACTGTAACAGCAATTTCTTTGAATTTATAATCATTTGTATCATTATCTGTAATCTTGAATGATACTTTAACATTTTTATCACTAATAGGTTGATAAATTGTTAAATCTTCATCAATGACTTGTTCAAAATCAGTACCATTATATTCAACAGTATAACCTTCAACTTCTGGTAAAGTGACTTTTAACTTTTTATCTCCAGTTTTTGGTGTTTCTACTTGAATTCCATTTAAAACATCACTCATTGACATTTTTTCATCAGGATTTCCACCATAAACTTCTAATTCATAAATAGAAATCGTATTCCAAGCGATACCACCATCTGGATCTTCTGAAGTATGTGAATCAACATATAAACGCACATATCTTGCTTTATAGATTTGATCTAAAACAATTTTTTCTGTTAAAGATTTTGGACGATCTTTAAATTCTTTAACTGTTTGCCAATCACTTTCTTGAGGCGTAGATTCAGTATCAGCAATTTGAATCTTATAAGCTGTTGCTTTACGTGTTTCCCAGAATACCTTAACAGTATTAACATTCATTCTTTCACCTAAATCAACATAGATCCAATCTGGTCCGTTTCCAATATTACTTCCCCAACGAGAACTACGTGATGATGTATTTCCATCTACTGCATTTGCAGCTTTAACACTTTCTGCTTCCTGAGAACTTGCGATTGCTGTTTTCTTTAATGCAACATTTGTATTTGGATCTTGTACTTTTTCATCTGTATTAAAAATTTTAAATTCATAACATGAAACATTAGGATACCCTTTCATTTCTGTAACTTCTAACTTAACATATCGACCACTTACTTTACTACCTAATAATTCTTCACTGACAACATTTTTATTATCTGTTCTTGAAAGTACTGGTTCACCCCAAGAATTAAGATCATTAGAAACATAAATATTATAAGCTGAGGCATAAGTCGATTCATTTTCCCAAAACATTTGAAACTTATTCATTTCATATTCTTGTCCTAAATCAATATATGCCCATTGAGTAGGTCCACTTTCTGTTGACCAACGTGTTTTCTCATTACCATCAGTTAAATTTTTTCTAGGCATTGTGCCATATTCAGCTGAAACATAAGCTGTTTTGTTTAACGCTAAATTTTGTTGAGATGTTTCTGCAAAAACTGGTACCATCGATAATACTGAACCCATTGACATCGATAATGTTAATACAGCTACAACACTTTTCTTTTTCAATTTCATATTTTTCTCCCTTCTCTTTAAAAAGAAAAGACCAAACATAAAAACAACATTTCTAAAATGCCGTCAATATATTTGGTCTTGCCTACTTAAAGTAACAATCCTTGTCTATACAATAACAAATAGCATTACTTTTTGTCAAGCGCTTACATTAAATGTGACAATTCTTTTTGATATGTATACATAAATATGTCTGTTCATCTGGAGTTAATAGATAATGATATTTATTTTCTATTCGTTTTTTTATTCGATTAATGCATAAGGATAAGCGTATATTTTCTTTTAGCATATCTCTAATATTTTCTGTCGTATCAATATTATTTTCAATATCATTACGGAAAACTCTTTCAGCTAAAAATTTAAGATGTGTTGATAATCTTGCATAATTAATTGAATCTAATTCTAATTGAACATTCATTGTCTGTTCAATCACTTCAATGACATCTCTTACAAAGTTAACAATTTTAGAAGTATTTTGTGAACTATTCTTAGTAGAAAAATTCACTAAATGTAAAGCTATATATCCCGCTTCAGCTTCTTCTAACTGTATACCTATTTTTTCTTTAATAAGTTTTATTGTCCATAAACCTAATTGATATTCATTTTTATAAATTGCTTTCGTTTCCGATAAAACAACATTAGGTAAATCAATTTTTTCTTTTTTTCGTTTAATAGCAAAAGCAATATGATCACTAATTGCTAGAAAGATTTCCCCATAAAATTGGGTATTCAATTGTTCTGTTGCTTTGCTTACTAATAAACTAGTAATTTCATAATAAATAGGTTCAATATCATTGATTCCTCTACGGATACGTTTTTCACCTTTTTCTTTAAAGATATATGTTTTTTCAATCCGTGATTCATCAACTAAATCACCTATCTTTTTTTGAAAGCCGATTCCTGAACCTGTTAAAATAATATCCCCTAATTCATCAGATAAAGCAGCAATACTATTATTATTAAATATTTTTATAATCTTCAATTTCATTTCTCCTACATTAGTATTTCATTTAATATTTCAGCAATAAATTGAACTTCAGTTCCTATAATGATTTGTATTTCATGCTCACTTGCTTCAACAATATGAGAAAAATTCATCTTTGATAGAGTCTGTTTATCTATTATTGAGATATCTTTAACTTCTACACGTAAACGCGTAATACAATGATCAACACTTATAATATTCTTTTTACCACCTAATGCTTCAAATAATTGAATAGCAATTTCATCAAAATTATTTTCGACTTTCTCTACTTTCTTTACCTCATTTTCTTCTCTTCCAGGTGTCATAATATTATAACGTGTAATCAATACTCTAAAAACAATGTAATAAATCAATCCGCATATAATTCCTAAAGGAATTAAAAATAAAATATTATTAGCAAATGGTGATTTAAAACTTAAAACATAATCTATAAGTCCTGCAGAAAAACCAAACCCTGCCATCCATTTAAAAGTTGCTGCAATAAAAAGCATCATCCCTGTAAGTAAAGCATGAATTAAATAAAGTGTTGGTGCTACAAACATAAAAGCAAACTCAAGTGGTTCAGTCACACCTGTAAAAAACGATGCTAAAGAAGCCGAAAATAAGATAGCACCTACTTTTTTCTTATTCTCTTTTCTAGCACAACGATACATAGCTAGAGCAGCTCCAGGAAGCCCAAACATCATTACTGGGAAAAATCCTGCTTGATACATTCCTGTAACACCTTTAACACCACCGGAAATTGTTCCCCAAAATTTACCAATATCATTAATACCTGCAACATCAAACCAAAATATAGAGTTGAGAGCATGATGTAAACCAGTAGGAATCAATAAACGATTTAAAACACCATAGATTCCTGCACTTAGAGGTCCAAAATTAGCGATTTCTTTTCCAAACCAAATAAAAAAGTGATAACACATTGGCCAAATATCAATAAATATTAAAGATATCAAAAGTATAATTCCTATAGAAACAATGGAAGCAAATCTCTTTCCATCAAAAAAAGCTAAAAACTGAGGTAATCTTTTTTGATCAAACTTTTGAAAAGAAATAGCCACAATCAAACCTACCAAAATACCAATAAAAGCACTTTGCGTATTATGAAAAGCTAAATCCACAGCATATTCTGGAATTTGCAATATTAATGCGATGCATTTAGATGATAGAATTGTTGTCATCATCATATAACAAGCAAGAGCACTTAACACTATTGCTGTATCTCTTTTTTTAGACATTTCCATAGCAACAGCTATCGCAAATAAAATGGGAAGGTTATCTATAATTGCTCCACCAGCAGCAATGAGTAAAGCAGCAATTGGGTTATGTATACCCCATCCAGTAGGATCAATCCAATACCCAATTCCTTTAAGTAGTGCTGCTATAGGCATGATTGAAACAGGTAACATGAGTGATTTACCTAATCTTTGTAAATATTTCATAGCGAACTCCTTTAGTAAGTGCTTACGTATCATGCCAAATAATGCTAAGTAGACACATACGGTAAAGATTATTATACACTTGTCTAGTCAAAATAGCTAATAAAAAATACTGCAAAAGCAGTATTTTTTACTTGAACCATTTTTCTATTTTTATACCATATACAATACCAATTGTATCCGCTAAAATCCATCCAATAACAATTGCCCACCAAATCATTTCTAAACCAAATGAAGGCGCTAATAAGTAGGCTAGAAGAACTCTTGTTCCAAGTGAAACAATTGTTAGAATCAATGACATTTTCATCTTTTCCTATTTTTTAGCTCCAAAATACATTGAAAATACCGCTTCCCATACATAAACCAATAATAATAGAAGTTAGAAATGTCATTAATGCATAACTTGATCCAACAGCAGCTAATGCATTACTACCAATATATTTTCCTACAATATAAGTATCAACTATAAAATTGTTGTAATAAATTCCCTAAAATCATCGGAATAGAAAATAATAAAATAGACTTTTCTATCTTTCCTTGTGTTAAATCTCTTTCCATAAAATCACCTTCCATTTCTCAATTAATTTT
>OGYV01001441.1_pt1 | contig 17916 bp, 16 predicted proteins | sample 1576651 | NCBI WGS metagenome assembly OGYV01 (sample SAMEA3541570, study PRJEB24748) | human gut metagenome | biome: human gut; feature: human-associated habitat; material: faeces | place: China | collected 2012
CATGCTACCTGACGGAAAACGGTGCGGCTAACTTCACCCCGGATGTCTCCAGAATAACCGGATTTACCATCACGACCGGGCCCTCGCCCACATCTATCACTACGATTCTTTTTAAGATACCCACCTGCGGTGCTGCAAGTCCAACACCGTTTGCCTCGTACATGGTATCTAACATGTCCTCGATCAGCTCTTTTGTGCGCGGTGTCAGCTCCTTCACAGGTTTACAGATTTTTTCTAATACAGGGTCTCCCTGTACACGGATTGTTCTAAGTGCCATAATGTCCTCCTTGTTTTTAAAAACCACTCATTGGATTAAAATCAAACTGTACGACCGTATCTTTAAATGCTTTATTATCACGCATGTAATGTTCGAGACGGTCTTTCAACTCAACCAGCGTCTGATAATCTTTTGTTTTTATATAAATCACCTTTTTATAGATGTCATTCACTTTTGCCACTGCCGGATCCGCAGGTCCAACCGGGAAAACCCGTTTCTTTTTAAAATCCTCTCCCACGCGCTCCATTGCAGCTTTGATGTTCTCCTGCCAGGTGTCGATCTCCTGCACCAGAAGCTTTGCGGAATCATAAGCGGTCTGCTCCTGCTTCGATGCACATAAGATCACAAGCATGTTCCAGACCGGCGGATATAAAAGCATCCTGCGGTACTCCATCTCCTGCTCATAAAATGCTTCATAATCCTGCTCTTTTGCTGCCTGCACGCTGTAATGATCCGGCTGATACGTCTGGATTACAACCTCTCCGGGCTCACTTCCGCGCCCTGCTCTTCCAGCCGCCTGTGTCAGAAGTTGGAAGGTGCGTTCTGCTGCATGGTAATCACTGACATATAATGACAGGTCTGCCGCCAGCACACCGACTAACGTCACATTTGGGAAATCATGTCCCTTGACGATCATCTGGGTTCCGATCAGAATATCGGCTTCCTGATTCGCAAAAGCAGATAAAATCTGTTCGTACCCCTCCTTGTTCCGCGTGGTATCCATATCCATGCGGAGCACCCTCGCCTGTGGGAAACGTTCCTTGACGATCATCTCAATCTTCTGCGTACCCGCCTTAAATCCGCTGATATACCGCGAACCACACGCCGGACAGGTTTTTGGCATCGGTATCTCATATCCGCAGTAATGACAGACCATTTTTCCTTCCGGATGCTGTCTTGTCACATGCTGGCTTAGAGACACATCGCAATGCGGACATTTTAACACATGACCGCAGGCTCTGCAAGAGACAAAGCCTGCAACCCCTCTCCGGTTGATAAAAAGCATCATCTGCTGTCCCTTTTTCAAGCGGTCCTCCATAAGCTCCTGAAGCCGTACACTTAAAATGGAACGGTTGCCTGCTTTTAACTCTTCCCTTAAATCCACGACCTCTACTTTCGGGAGTGGTTTTTCTGCTACACGGTGCTTTAACTCTAACAGCTCATACTCCCCTGTTTTCGCCTTGTAATAACTTTCCACAGACGGAGTTGCCGAGCCAAGCACGACACTCGCACCGCACATTCTCGCACGCTCGATCGCAGTCTCCCTTGCATGGTATCTCGGAAGTGTCTCACTTTTATAACTGCTCTCGTGCTCTTCATCGATAATAATAAGCCCTAATTTTGAAAAAGGTGTGAACAGCGCCGATCTCGGGCCTATCATAATATCCACGTCCCCGTTTTTTGCCCGCTCAAACTGGTCAAACCGCTCTCCCGGAGACAATCTGGAATTCATGATGGAAACCCTGTCTCCGAAACGGTTGTAAAACCGCATGACGGTCTGAAATGTCAGCGCGATCTCAGGGATCAGCACGATCGCCTGTTTTCCCTGCGCTAACATATGGGCAATCAGTTCCATGTACACCTCCGTCTTGCCGCTTCCGGTCACGCCCTTGATCAGATAAGTTTTTGCGATTTTCTGATCCAGATTCCGCTCGATCACATCCACCACGGACTGCTGTTCTTCGTTTAACGTGAGGTGATACCCCTTGCTGTCTAAATGTGACACCGGGTTGCGGTAAGACCGCTCACTGACCACCTCCACGATCCCCATGGTCTCTAACGCCCGGATCACAGCACCCGAAACATTCAGCTTCTGTGTGATCATGCTCTGATCCATCTGAGGATTTTCGATCAGTGCAGACAACAGCCGCACACGCGCCTTCTGATGTTTCCGTTCAAATTCTGCAAGTTCACTTTTGGCTTCGATCTCCGTCAGCTTCAGGCGGACGCTTTTGTGTTCCACTGCATTGCTTTTTTTCTTAATCGGAATGACGGTTTTTAACGCATGGTTCATGGTCGCCCCATAGTTTTTCTTCATCCAGCCTGCCAGTGCGATCAACTGGCTTTCAATCGGAACGCTGTCTGTCACGATCCCGATAATTTCTTTGATCTTTGCCACCTCAAACTCCGGTTCATCCGTCAGTTCCACAACATATCCCTTGATGTTGCGCTTGCCAAATGGGACATACACCTGCATTCCAAGTGTCAGTTTTTCCTTCATTGCTTCCGGAATCCTATATTGAAATGTTTTATCTAATTTTTCATTGAATATATCAACAATGATATTCGCGTATTCCGCCATCCAGCGCCTCCTGTACTATTTTTCTGTCGTCTAACGGATATCGGATTCCTTTGATCTCCTGATAACTCTCGTGTCCTTTTCCGGCTAAAACAATAATATCCCTTTTCTCTGCCATCGAAACGGCATATTCCACTGCTGCCCTGCGGTCTGAGATCTTTATGTAAGATGGCTTTTCCCCTGCACACACTGCGCCACGCAGCCCATCCTCGATCTGGTCCATGATCCGCTCCGGATCCTCCCACCTTGGATTATCCGAGGTGATAATGGTAAAATCTGCCAGTCTGCCTGCCGTCTCTCCCATCTGATACCTTCTCAAAACAGAGCGGTTTCCTCCGCATCCAAAAATCACGATCAGCCTTGCCGGTTCAAATTTTCGTAATGTTTCGAGCAGATTCCGAAGACTCATCTCATTGTGGGCATAATCGATCAGGAACACATACCCGGTCCCAGCCGTCATGTTCTGACATCTTCCCGGCACGATCTGTTTTGCCAGCGCTGCTTTTATCTGCTCTCGGTCCACCTTAAAATGCCCTGCCACAGAAATGGCGGCAAGCGCATTATAGATATTAAACTGCCCCGGAAGCTGCATGACGATATCCTCTCTCCGCCACTCTCTTTTTACCGTAAAATGGCTTTGTAAGCTGCCCGATTCCATTCCATACCATTCGTCCTCCGCCATCACGTCCGAAGGATGCCGGATGGAGAAGTTCTCCACCTCGCAGGTATGTCCTGCAAGTATCTTATTCACATTCGGATCATCCTGATTCACAATGCCAATGCCACACTGCCGCATCAGCCTGCTTTTGCAGTACAGATACTCGGAAAAAGTTGCATGTTCCCCCTTTCCGATATGATCCGGTTCTATATTCAGAAAAACGCCGATATCAAAAAAAACATCTGCCGTGCGCTGCAATGCAATGCCCTGCGAGGACACCTCCATCACACAGCAGTCACATTCATTTTCCACCATGCGGAACAGAAGCCTGTGGATCTCGCACGATTCCGGCGTGGTGTTTTTCACCGTCTCTCTCCTTCTTCCATCATAGGATTCGATCGTTCCGATCATTCCTACCCGGTAACCGGCTTCCTGCAAAATCCCCGCAGTCAGAAATGCTGTTGTCGTCTTGCCATTCGTGCCTGTGATGCCGATCATCTTCATCCGTTCTGCCGGATGATCAAAGAAAGCTGCCGAGAGCGCCGAAAGCGCTTTTCTGGTATCTCTCACTGTGACCACACAGATATTTCTGTCACGGATCAGTTCGTGCACATCCACCTTCATGTGTTCTGTCAGGATCACCGGCCCCGACCGGCTCTCGATCACATAGCGGTCATCCACAACAAGTACCGCTGCACCATGCTCCACCGCCTGTGGCACATATTCATGACCATTGTTCCGGTATCCATTTATGCAAACAAAAAGGGAGCCTTCTTTTACTTTTTCAGAATGACAACAGATATCCGTTATCTTCCGGTCATCGTCTCCCCTTACACTTTCGTATGAAATCTGTTTTAACAGACTGCGTAATAATTGCATACCGCTCCCCTGCCTGATGGCAGAATGTACTTTTTTTATTATATGACAAGAAGGCTGATTTTACAAGTTGTCCCATCCGATTCCATGTATGAAATCAATGGATCTGTGGCATATTATAAAAAAAGACAGGAGACTTTTATTATGCGGCGAAATTTTTTTATCTGCGGACTCACGGGCTGGTGCCTTGAAATTCTTTTTACCTCCATCGGCAATTGCAGCCGGCATGACCTGCGCCTGATCGGGCAGACTTCCGTCTGGATGTTTCCCATTTACGGCATGGCATGTATCATCAAACCGCTGTACAGATACTTTAAAAAAATCCCTGCTCTCTTCCGGGGCTTTATCTATTCCACAGGTATTTTCTGTTTTGAGTACTTAAGTGGTTCCCTGTTAAAAAAACACCATCTATGTCCCTGGGATTACAGCAATGCTCCCACAAACATAAATGGTGTCATCCGTCTTGACTATGCGCCGGTATGGATGGCTGCCGGACTGATCTTTGAGAAAATCCTCTCTAAGTAAGTTTTAGATCATGAATCCAGAGCATCCGACAGATCCTGCGCAGCTCCAATGTCTAGTGTATTTAATGTGCGGCGTTTCATACGTGCCGCTTCTGATGCTTTCAAAAGATAATTTTTGACTTCCTTTGACTTTCTGATGTGGATCAGTTTCAGTTCCGCATTCGTGACATCCCCGGTGTAGCAGGTGATCGTTCCGAGCCCGAAAATGCGCTCCAACAGTGTCGTTGTCAGCTTCACATCCTGTACCTTATACATGTAACAGTCATTTTCTTCCGTCTTTAACAGACCTTGATCGATCGTCAGCATGCTTGGTGTGATCGTATACTTTGTAAACGTCCATGGCAGACCGAAAAATAATAATCTCTTCCGCTCACAGTATTTTACTTCATCCTCGTCTTCTTCATGCATTGTCCTGATATCTTCAGCCATATGATACTCCTTTTTTTCTCCGGATTGCTTTTCATCCTCATGATTATTTGATTATATCTTTTTTGCTTTCAAACTGCAATATAAAAAGCCAGCTGACGACCAAAAATTTCTGAAAATTTTATTATTTTGTACCAATATAACGTAAATAATTTTTCTCTTGAATTTGGAAAATGATTATTATATGATAGTAAAAATGCCTGAGAGAAATATCACTATTTCTTATAAAAGAGCAGGTATTTATAAGGAGGTTTATATGCGTCATTTAATGAGTCCATTAGACTTCTCCGTCGAAGAGTTAGACAAACTCTTAGACCTTGCAAATGATATCGAGAAGTTTCCTGGCAAGTATGCCCATGCATGTGATGGCAAAAAGCTTGCAACATGTTTTTATGAGCCAAGTACACGAACAAGACTTAGTTTTGAAGCTGCCATGTTAAATCTTGGTGGTTCTGTTTTAGGTTTTTCCGATGCGAGTTGTTCTTCCGCATCCAAAGGTGAAAGTGTTTCTGATACGATCCGGATTATTTCCTGTTACGCAGATATCTGTGCTATGCGTCATCCAAAGGAAGGTGCACCTCTTGTAGCCTCCCAAAAATCCCGAATTCCAGTAATTAATGCCGGCGACGGTGGTCATCAGCATCCTACCCAGACATTGACGGACTTATTGACGATCCGGTCTTTAAAGGGCAGACTGTCCAACATGACGATTGGTCTCTGTGGCGACTTAAAATTCGGACGGACCGTACATTCACTGATCAATGCCCTCATCCGTTACCCGGGGATCAGATTCGTACTCATCTCACCGGAAGAGTTAAAGATTCCAAGCTATATCCGCGAAGATGTATTGAGAGCCAACAATATTCCATTTGAAGAGGTGGAACGCTTAGAAGATGCAATGCCGGATCTTGATATTTTATATATGACACGTGTACAGAAGGAACGTTTCTTCAACGAAGAAGACTACGTACGTTTGAAGAATTTCTATATTCTGACCAAAGCTAAAATGGATCTTGCAAAAGACGATATGTTAGTGCTTCACCCGCTTCCTCGTGTCAATGAGATCTCTGTCGAAGTGGATGATGATCCAAGAGCTGCCTACTTCCGTCAGGCGCAGTACGGCGTCTATGTAAGGATGGCGCTGATTCTGACACTACTTGAAATCGATACTGCGAAGCTTTAAATCCACTGATGCAGACTCTGAATCAGTTTTTATGGATTTTGAATATTAAGATTTTTCGTGACGTCCGTCACAGATAGGAGTACACATGTTAAATATTAGTGGTATTCAGGAAGGTTTCGTCTTAGACCATATCCAGGCAGGAATGAGCCTTCAGATTTATCATGATCTGAAATTAGACCAGTTAGACTGCACCGTTGCCATCATTAAGAATGCAAAAAGCAATAAGATGGGTAAAAAGGACATTTTAAAAGTGGAATGCCCGGTTGAGGCATTAGACTTAGATATTCTCGGATTCATTGACCACAACATCACGGTCAATGTCATCAAGGATTCCAAGATTGTAGAGAAAAAAGAGCTTCACATGCCAAAACAGGTAAAGAATGTCATCCGGTGCAAAAACCCACGCTGCATCACTTCCATTGAGCAGGAACTCGACCAGATTTTTCTTCTCACCGATGAGTCAAAAGAAGTTTACCGCTGCAAATACTGTGAAGAGAAGTATACCAATCCAAACCGCAGATAAAAATACTGCATAAAAAAGTCCCCATTCAAGGGGACTTTTTTATATCGCAGATTTCATAATTTTTGTAAAAAATAATTCTCAGAATGGCCGCAGACAACAACAGTTGCACAGCATATTCAAAAACAGGAGGCTTAAACACCAGCTTCCGGAACTGGAATATGGTCTGTCATAATTATCACCCATGCTGGTGTACCATGTACCTCCAAATTCCAGATGTTGTAAAAACTGACGGTATTCAAAATTACTTGGCTCCATCTCGACAGCCCTTCCCGCATGCTGTTTTGCAACGATATTATTGCCGGCTCCCTGATTTGCCATTGCACTATAGTAGTACCATCGTGCGCTGCGCTCTGCAAATGGAATACCGTTCAAAACATTGAGTGCTTCCGCATAACAGCGGTTTGCGATATAATTTGCAGCCGCCTGCATCTGTGGGGAGTCATTCGCTGTTCTGTATCCCTGATTTCCACTGTAATTGTACCGATAGCTTCCACCACCTGCGGAGGAGGTGTTATATCCATAACTTCCACCAAAGCTTCCGCCCGACTGTTTTTCCTTCATGATCTGATCATAGGCCTGCTGTACTTCCTTAAACTTCTCCTCAGCCTGTGCCTTATTCGGATTGTTAATATTAGCATCCGGGTGATATTTACGGCTTAAAGCCCGATATGCTTTTTTTATCTCATCATCCGAGGCACCCGGTGAAATACCGAGCACCTGATATGGATTCATCATATAATTCTCCTGTTACTTTTTCCTGTCTTCTTTTTTTCTCTTCGTCTTTTTCTCTTCCAGCTTCTTTTTTCTAAGCTGTAAGTATTCATATCTGCTCCATACACCGGAGTAGAGAATATTCCGCAAAATATCCGCATGCAGTAAAATCGGCAGACGCTCGAATGACTTGGCACACTCCGACATCATGCTCGTCAGCAGCAATTTACAGAATGTATCAAATTCCTGATCATTTTCTTTTTCCATGTATACAAGCGGATTATAGCAGTTCTTCTTCTGGTCTGCTTCATAGTCCTCGTATGCGTCCATCAGATAAATAAACTTACCCATATAAAATCCAAGGGTACGCATCTCCTCCTGCCACTCATCCTCCCGCCAGCACATGATCTCTCCAAGCATCTCACCGGTAAGACCTGCCACAAGATCGAGATTCGTCTCTTTGTTCTTCTCTGCTTCCGCTGTCTTACGCATGAATTCTTCCAAAGCCCTTACCTGTCTTGGATATTTTGACACGATACGAGTATAATCCTTATCGAGGATTTTTACAAACGCTTTTTTCGTGTAGGATTTCTCGTCCTTCCAGTCATCTAAAAGATTCTGGTATGCCAGGATCAGGTTCATGTCTGCGGCATACTCTGTCGCCTCATTGATGTAAGCCGTCCGTTTCTTCGTCGGGTGCAGCGGACAGGTAAACTCTGTCTCGGTGTTCTCCAATTCATACAGCCCGGTCAGCAGAACGATCAGAAATGTCAGATCATAACTTAACAGCATCTGCCCTTTTGTGCCACAGTTTGTTTTGAGTTTCTGGCAGAGTCCGCAGTAATATGCCTGATATATTTTTTTACTTTCTTCCGATAATTCTTTTTGATTGATATTGATATAACCAAACAATGGAAAAATCTCCTTTTATTTTCAACTTTTTTTCACAAATTCTGTCCGGCATTTTGGACAGGTGATGCAGATTTTTCCTCTGCCTTTTGGCACTCTCACTTTCTGTTTACATTGCGGACATTTGTAAAATCTATAGTTTTTTCTCTGTGCCAGATGCTTTTTGAACCGATCCCACTTCACAGCCATCTGATATCTGTAGTTGAGATATTTCTGATTTTCTGCATATCTTGCGGAAATATTCTTCGAGAACATTCTCCATGTGGAATAGATCATCAGTGCGATCGCCAGCCAGTAAAAAATGCCAAGACGGCTGAACATCGACAAAAAAAGCAATACCAGTGTAGCAATGCTCTGTGCTTTTGCCAGTTCATCCGCCCCATATCTTCCAATCATAAAACGCTGTATTTTCTCCCTCATTGTTCCGACCTCCTATCAAGTGATTTTATGTTACGCTTCAAAGGAAATCGCGTCAACACACCTATTGTCTTTTAAGAAACATTTTAGATTTCTATAATAATTTAAAATAACTGTACTTTCTGACGCATGCCCACACCATCCTGTGCATAGCAGACAGCAGTATCCGAGTCGATCATACTCTTCATATAAAGGTCGTACACGGCATCGTCCATGGAGACCATTCCCTCTTTTCTGCAGCTGCGCATCACGGACGGTATCTGGAAATACTTCTGTTCCTTTATCAGGCTTTTTATCTCCTGATTTGCCAAAAGAACTTCAAACGCCGCCACACGTCCGCCTCCATCCAGTCTCGGAAGAAGCTGCTGGGAAATAACGCCTGCCAGTACATCCGAAAGCTGTGAACGGATCTGATGCTGCCTGTGATCCGGGAAACATTCCACGATCCGTTCGATGGAAGCCACCGCATTTTGGGTCGGAAGTGCGGCAATCACAAGATGTCCCATCTCCGCCGCAGTCAGCGCAAGTGAAACCGTATCCAGATCTTCCATCTCACTGATCAGAATGACATCCATATCCTGTTTTAACGCAGCTTTTAATCCTGCTTCATAAGACCGGCTGTCAATGCCGATCTCCCGCTGCAGCACCATGGACTTTCCGCTCCGGAAAAGATACTCTGCCGGTTTTTCCAGTGTCAGGATCGACCGCTCATAATTAGAAGCAATATGGTCGATCATCGACGCCATCGTTGTTGTCCTTCCACTGCCGGATGCACCTGTCACAAGAATGAGCCCTCTTCTCTTCCCAGCCATCTGCACTGCCGACTCCGGAAGACCAAGCATCTGCGGTGTCGGGATCTTCTCTGCAAACAGACGGACAGACATTGCGCACGTTCCACTCTGCCGGAACAGATTCACGCGGACACGCTTATTGAAAACCGGGCAGGAAAATTCAACCTCTCCATTTTCTTCGAATGTTTTCTGCTGTTTTTTGTCCAGCAATTTCTCTATGAGTTCCTCCATGGAAAAAGACACGTTCCATTCCTCTGTCATATCCACAAGCCTTCCATCTATCCGGAGCAGCAGCTGCTCTTTCGGCACATAATGGATATCGGAAGCTCCTTTTTTTCCTGCCTCTTCTAATATCTTATGAAATTCCTGTAAAGATCCGGTAGTATCACTCTGCATGATCGTCCTCAACTTTCTTCTATATATGATTGCCACGATTTTTTTGTATACACATTGCGGTGCACTTTTTGCAGGCGCAATGATAATTTCTACACTTACACCATCATACAACAATCCGGCATAAAAAAAAAGATGTCAGCTGACATCTTCTCTATCTAAAATAAGCAGGACGATAAGCCGGGTTATGTCCGTCTGCAAATGCAGACACGAATGATCATCTTTCTAGAATGACTGTTGCCAGCCATTTCAAGCGACCTACCTAAAGCTGGCGGGCCACGTCAACGCTTTTGTTCGGTCTTGCTTCGAATGGGGTTTACATATGCCCCTCCTGTTACCAGAAAGGCGGTAGTCTCTTACACTGCCCTTCCACCCTTACCAGATTCTGGTCAAGCCAGAATCGGCGGTATATTTCTGTTGCACTTTCCTTGGAGTCGCCTCCACCGGACGTTATCCGGCATTCTGCCCTGTGAAGCCCGGACTTTCCTCACCTGCGGTCTTTCGACACTTGCAGCCGCGATCATTTGTCCTACTTATTTTAAAAACTGAAAGAACGCCGCAAAAACTTTGCGACGCTCCTTAATATACACTATTCCTTTAATTTTCGCAAGAAAATTTTTTTCGCAAGAAAATTTTTTCGCAAGAAAATTTTTTCAATTGTATTTATACATTGAAACAACTTCCGCCGATAAATTCACGCAGAATGGAATTCTGGTTGATCCCATCGCTCGGCATTGGAAGGAAATAGTCCAGGAATTTCAGCAGACGCTTTGCCTCTAAATATTCCTGGCAGTCTTTGTCAATGGCAAAAAGCAATGGTTCCGCATACATTTTAAGAACCGCCAGTTCGTAGATGAGCGCGGAGTTAAACATCACATCTGCACCTTCCTGAAATGGGAAAATATACTTTTCTTCTCCTCTGCGCACGGAATCCCACATGGCGATGGTCTCTTTTGCAGAGGTTCCGCGTGTCCGTGCATCGCGGACGATCCGTCGGATCAGTCTTCCGTCAGTCGTCGGCAGACAGTTATGTTCATCAATATTCAACTGCGTCAGCGCACTGATATAAATCTTAAACTTGCTCTCGATCGGCAGGGAATAGGACAACTTATCGTTCAGGCCATGGATTCCCTCGATGACTAACACATCATCCTTTCCCAGTGTCATAAGCTTATCTTTATATTCCCTTCTTCCCGTCTTGAAATTAAAAATAGGAAGATTGACTGTTTTTCCTGCCAGCAGTTCATTCATATCATGGTTGAATAATTCCACATCCAGCGCATCCAGACATTCAAGATCCAGTTCGCCGTTCTCATCCCTTGGACAGATATCCCGGTTCTTATAATAATCATCCAGTGGAAATGGATGCGGATTCAGTCCTTTTGCAGCCAGCTGAATGGACAGCCTGTGTGAAAAAGTCGTTTTTCCTGAGGAGGATGGTCCTGCGATCATAATGAATTTCCGGTCTTTTGCTGAAATAATCTCCTCGGCAAGCCTTCCGATACGCTCCTCAAACAGGGCTTCCTGCGTCAGTATCATCTGCTGTGTTTTTCCGGCTGCGATCGCATCATTTAAGGCTCCGATCGTATCGATCTCAAGCATTTTTCCCCAGTCTCTGGATGTCTTTAACGTGTGGAACAGTTTTTCTGCCGGAACAAACGGTGCGACCTCTCTCGTATTTTTATCCGGGAACTGAAGCATAAATCCATCCGCATAAGGGATCACATCATAATAGCGCAGATATCCGGTCGATGGCACCATAAATCCGTAAAAATAATCCATGTAATGATCGAGTTCATAAATATTGACTCTGGAACTTCTCCGGTAACGGAACAGTTTTTCCTTGTCTGTCATTCCAAGGTCATGAAACAGTGTCACGGCGTCATCCGTATTGATACTCTCCTTGTGGATCTCAATATCGGAAACTACCATCTGATACATCTCATTCTTTAATTTATTGATTTCTGTCCCAGATACTTTCACAACTTCCTCTGTATCATTCTCCCACTTCACAAGTTCACAGTAATTTCCCTGTCCGATGGAGTATTTTACACGCACCGATATATTCCCTTTTCCCCAGAGATTATAGACTGCCTTCTGCATTAAAAGTGTCACGCTTCTGCGGTACGCCTTTTTCCCTGTCTTGTCTGCGGTTGTGAGAAATTCTACGGTTCCGTCTCCATCTGCACACTTATTTAATTCCCGCAGTCTCCTATTGTACAATACCAGAACAATATCATCCTGATACGCATCGCTGTAATCCTGCGCAATGCGCAAAAAACTTGTTCCTGCCGGATACTCTTTTTTCTCCCCCTGGATTGTTAACATAACTTTTTTTCCGTTCATCGTAATCCCCCTTTTCCGTGAAAACAAAATACGAAACCTAATAAACTTAAGTTTCGTATTTTGCTGTTCTTATTTTTCTTAAAAATTACTGCTGGATCAATGTCACACTGACTGTACCGGTTCTTAAATCTGCTACTGCCGAGATCTGCAATGGCGTATTATAAATATTCACAAATCTTAAGTCGTAATAATTGCCTGCAATTGTCGCATCTCTGCCTTCTGGAAGATATGGAACCGGGAGAGAATGTGGGTGACGCTCAGTCGCCGGGATTCCTCCGTTTAACATTGCAGAATACATGGTAGAAGATACCTGACAGATACCTCCGCCTGTTCCTGTGGAATGTTTACCACTCACATAAATTGGCGCTTCCACATAACCGTTTGCTGCCGTTCTTGGCAGGATCGTTCTGTTAAAGGAAAACTCTTCCCCTGGCTGAATGACTACACCGTTGATTCTGGAAGCTGCCACTGCAATGTTGGTTGCTCTGGAAGCTCTCGGATCAAACTTTGTTGTGCAGGAACCACGGACAATCGCTGCCTGTGCTCCTTCTCCAGCCGAGATCAGTGTCGTTGCATTTCTTCCCTCTGCTGCACCGTTTGCCGCATAATGGGCACAGTAGGATGCAAGGTCATTGCCGAATGCTGCCTGAAGATCCGGGTAATTGGCTCTGTAAATTGCAACATTGAAATTAGCGCAGCCTGATCTTCCCTCATAAATGCCGGAAGATACAAAATGATTGAACAACTTCTGTGCATCATATCCAAACGCCGCCTGAAGATCCGGGTTGGAATTATAATAATATTCTGCATCAAATACTGCCTGATATGCACCTGTATTCGATGATTTCTTTGCTGCATTTGCCGTGACAGTGCTTCCGGACAACAACACCATGCACAATGCAATGGATAAAATCTGTGTTACTTTCTTTTTCATTAAGAAACTCCCTTCTTTGGTATCATATTATCCCAGACCATATGTTACTCTGGTAAATTATGGTAAGATATATGTAGTATAACACTTTTAAGGATTTTCTACAATTGTTCCTTCACGATATGCCTGAAGTAAATTTTCAAGATCACGGATATTTTCCCGCATCACTTTTCCATTATCTGTGTCTGCAACCGTTTTCCGTCTCACAACATGCTGCACCAGAATCGTATGTGATACAATATCATTCCCATCCGAAACTGCTTTTTCCACGGATTCAAAAGGCTCATGCGCCGCCAGCACAAGTCCATATGAATTGTAGATCAAAGTGTACCCGGCAATTCCGGTCTTTGGCTGATAAGCCTTGGAAAAGCCGCCATCTATGATGAGAAGCTTTCCCCCGCACTTCACCGGGGACTCTCCTTTTTTTGCCTCGATCGGGATATGTCCATTGACAATATGCGCCTCCTGGCCGGATAGTCCGAACTCTGCGAGGATCGCATTTACGATCTCTTCTTTTTCCAGCAGCCGGTAATACGGATTTTTCGGTTCCACATGTGTCGCTTTCTCTGCCACAAAATACCGCTCGAACGTTGTCATCTTATCTTTGCCAAACACCGGTGAATTTTTATTTTCCCAGATAAACCAGAGAATGTCTGATCCCTTTTTCTTCTCTTCCGGGTCAATGGCGTAATAACCTTTTCTGGCGTAGCTTTCTAACACATCGTACAACGCTTTTCCGGCATATTCCGTGCCGTAAATATTGACTTTGGTAAAAGAGCCATCCTCATTCAGCGGCACACAGCCGTGATACAGAAGATTTCCATTGTATACATGATACAGGCTTCCCTTGGTAAAAAGAAAACGCACCTGTCTCTGTAATTTCTCACAATTTAAAAATGCGGCAGTCAGACGTTCCATCACATCTGCCTCATCCACCGAAAGTTCATACGGATGTTCCCAGTCAATGGTTGGAAAATTCAGATCCCGGAGCGGATATTTCTTCCCTTCGATCAGGACTGTACCGGCTGCGGGGTCTATCTTATCGAGCAGCAAACGGTTCTCCATTCCAAATTCCGGGTGTCCTACGATCATCTGTCCTTCCAGCTTAAACTGCATGATGGCGATCGCCTTGTGCATTTTCTCATCGAGCATTGCATCCCGGACATCATATTCCTCTTCCCGGTAATCCAGCTTAAAACAGCTGCATGGATCTTTGTCATAACGGTTCATTGCCAGTCTCGCAAGCGGCACCAGATTGATCCCATATCCATCCTCCAGCAGATTCAGATTGCCGTATTTTGCGGAGATGCGGATCACGTTGCAGATCAGCGCCTGATTGCCCGCTGCTGCCCCCATCCACGAGATATCATGGTTTCCCCACTGGATATCCACGGAATGATGTGACATTAACGTATCCATAATAAGGTTTGGATACGGTCCTCTGTCAAAAATATCGCCGACAACATGCAGATGATCCACCACAAGTCTGCGGATAAGGTTACAGAATGCCACCACAAGTTCTGCTGCCCTGCCTGTCCGGATCACTGAATGGATGATTTCATTATAATATGCCTCCTGATCGGATACATCCGGTCTTCCGGTCAGAAGTTCCTCGATCACATAGGCAAAATCTTTCGGAAGCGCCTTGCGCACCTTGGAACGGGTGTACTTAGAAGACGCTCCTTTGCAGATCCTTATCAGGCGGTACAATGTGACCTTGTACCAGTCCTCCATGTTCTCCTCGGTCTTTATCACCTGCTCCATCTTCTGTTCCGGGTAATAGATCAGTGTGGCGATCGATTTCTTTTCTGCCTGACTGATGGCATTCCCGAACTCATCCTCGATCTTTCTCTTGATCGCCCCGGAACCGTTCTTTAATACATGTTGAAACTGATCATATTCTCCGTGGATATCCGTGATAAAATGTTCCGTTCCCTTCGGCAGGCTTAAGATCGCCTGTAAATTGATAATCTCTGTGGCGGCCGCCGCCACGGTCGGATACTGCTTTGCAAGACTTTTTAAATAACGTAAATCGGTCTGTTCCATCCGTCACCATCCTGTTTTTATTCTGTGTACTGATTTATACTTCATTCATCATTGCGCCTGAATGACATCGCTCATATCATAAAATCCTGCCGGCTTTCCTGCAAGAAATTTTGCCGCCTGCACCGCTCCCTTGGCAAAAACTGCCTTGGAATATGCCGTGTGCTTAAATTCGATCACTTCGTCCTGTCCTGCAAAGATCACTTCATGCTCTCCCACGATATTTCCACCGCGCACTGCGGAAATTCCGATCTCATATTTTTCTCTCTTCTTTCTCTCCCGGCTTCTGTCATAAACATAGGCATATTTCTCATTCAAAGCCTCATTCATGGAGTCTGCCAGAGCGAGAGCCGTTCCGCTCGGTGCATCCAATTTCTGATTGTGGTGTTTCTCCACGATCTCCATATCGAAACCTGCCGGTGCGAGCGTTAAAGCCGCCTTTTTCAAAAGTTCCATCAGCATATTGATGCCGAGTGACATATTGGCTGATTTTAAAACTGCCACATGTCCGCTGACCTGTTTTACTTTTGCGAGTTGTTCCTCGGACAAACCGGTCGTGCACAATACAACCGGCACCTGTTTTTCCTCACAGTAGATGAGCAGATCATCCACTGCCTTTGCATTTGAGAAATCAATCACTGCATCTGCCTTCACGTCGCAGACGGAGATATTCGGAAATACCGGATAATCATTTTTGATCCCGTCATACAGATCTATGCCTGCCACGATCTCAATTTCCGGATCATCCTTGCACATCGCCGTGATCGTCTGTCCCATTTTTCCATTGCATCCATGCATAATTACTTTTGTCATAATCCTAAGTCCTGCCTTTCGTATCTTCGTTGTTTTTTGATATATAGTGAATTGCGAAACTCAACTTTATACAATGAACGGATATGAAGATAAAACAAAATTTTCGAAAACACGCTTTCGCTACGTGTCGCTCGCAACGGTACTAGCATGCCAGCCATAGCTAACGCCATGTCTGCAAGCAAGAACCGGCGGCTCCCCAGTGTTTTCTCAAGCTTTTGTTTCATCTTCATATTCTAAATTTACATTTTACATGAGTTTCGCAGTTATACAATATTATAATACATAAAAAGGAGCTGTGAAACAGCTCCAATTTTTCATGATAATAGAATACTCGCCAAGCGTACATTCCATTATATTAATCCAGAATGCCATATGCTTTCATTGCATCTGCCAAAACGGCTGCATTTGCATCGGTCATCTCCGTCAAAGGAGAACGAAGTGTTCCAACTTCTCTTCCCATGAGGTTTAACGCTTTCTTCACCGGAATCGGGTTGACCTCTGAGAATAATGCACTGACAAGCGGCTGTGCCTCTCTCTGTATCTTCATTGCAGTCTGTAAGTCTCCGTCAAAGAAACTCTGGCACATGCCATGTACTTTGGCAGGTGCAACATTTGACCATACAGAGATCACTCCGATCGCACCGATCGCCATAAGCGGAACTACGATTCCATCCTCGCCGGAATAAAGGTCGATCCTGCCATCGGTCAGATACATTAACTGTGATGCCTGTGCAACACTTCCTGTCGCCTCTTTGATTGCTACTACATTTTCAACTTCCTTAAAAATCTTTGCTGCTGTCTCCGGAAGAATATTGCATCCGGTTCTTCCAGGTACATTATACATGATGATCGGTAACTTTGTACACTCTGCAATTTCAGAATAATAACGTACCAGACCGCCCTGTGTACATTTATTATAATAAGGTGTCACTGCAAGGATTCCGTCCGCTCCTGCTTCCTCTGCTTCCTGTGTCAGATAAATAGCTTCTCTTGTGCAGTTCGAACCGGAACCAGCCACAACCGGTACACGGTGTTTTGCAAATTCTACTGCTGCTTTGATCACTTTACTGTGCTCTTCCATGGTCAGTGTGGAACTCTCTCCTGTCGTTCCTGCAATGATGATCGCATCTGTTCCCTGGTCGATCTGCCATTCGATCAGTTCCTGTAACTTTTCGTAATTGACTTCTTCGTTTTCTTTCATCGGTGTGACGATCGCTACACCTGCTCCTTTAAAAATAGACATTGCATTCTCCTCCTATCGTCATTATACGCACTGCATTTTTTTTTGTTAAAAATGTTGCTACAGTAAAGTAAAAAAAGACCGGCTGACGAGCCGGTCTCAAAATTCTAATATTATACGCATTCTGCATCTTTGCAGATCTGCCTAGAATCTGATAGCTCCCCATCTCAAATGATCTCCATTCAGATGACAGTCATAAAGTTCTTCACTTTATGCCCAAGTAATATGCCTTCAGGCTGCATACCCTTTCGGCGTACTTTCCTTTTGCTTCTTATCAACTGTTCCTGATACATCCAAAAAGCGACTCATAAAGCACGCGACCTCTACCAAGCAATATTTTCATTGCGTAAATCATAACACCATCTTATTCCATTGTCAATGCACGATTTCCCTGTCAATATCTACTCTCAGGAATAATTTCCCTGTTAACATCTACTCTTCGTCTTCGATAAATTCCACTTTGCTCACAGAAACCTCATATGCCACGCGCTTTTCTGTCTCTGTCTCGCTCAGTTTTTTCACATACTCCCTGCTCTGGATACGTCCCCATACCTGA
>OGYV01001456.1_pt1 | contig 17839 bp, 18 predicted proteins | sample 1576651 | NCBI WGS metagenome assembly OGYV01 (sample SAMEA3541570, study PRJEB24748) | human gut metagenome | biome: human gut; feature: human-associated habitat; material: faeces | place: China | collected 2012
GCGGAATCTCAGAAAGTTCCTCTATCATCTGATAGTAGTCAGCATTGTTTAGGGTTCCCAACTCATGCCCCAAAGCCAAAGCAAGAAGCGTAAGAACCGTCACCTGCCCGGTGAAAGCCTTCGTACTTGCCACACCAATCTCCGGACCCACATGGATATAGATACCCGTATCCGTTTCACGGGCGATAGAAGAACCCACACCGTTCACGATACCGAATATCAGCGCCCCTTTCTCCTTTGCCAGCTTAATCGCAGCCAAGGTATCCGCCGTCTCACCACTCTGACTGATTGCAATCACCACATCCTCAGGCTCAATCACAGGGTCGCCATATCTGAACTCACTGGCATACGCTACCTCCACTCTCTTGCGGCACATCTTCTCAATCAGCTGCTTACCGATCAGTCCGGCATGCCAACTGGTACCACACGCCACGATGATGATATGCTTCGCCTGAACCAGACGGTCACGATAATCACGAAGCGCAGAAAGAACGATGCGGTTGTTCTCAGGATGTTCCTTATCAGCAAAGAGGCGACCACTCATACAATCCTTCAGACAGTTAGGCTGGTCATAAATCTCCTTCAGCATAAAGTGATCAAAACCACCCTTGCTCAACTTGCTGATGTCCAGATCCACGGTCTTGATATCATAATGACAGGCAGAATGCTCCAGGTTGATGATATTCAACTCCTCACCTACCCTGATGTCAGCAATCTGACCATCTTCCAGATACACCACCTTATCCGTATGCTCCACGATAGGAGTCGCATCACTGGCGATATAGAAGTTCAGATTATCCTTACCCACACCAACGACCAGCGGACTAGATTGGCGTGCTGCTACCAGATGGCTAGGGTTATTCTTCTCGACAACAGCAATGGCATACGCACCGATGGCATCGTTCAAAGCCTGGCAAACGGCAGAAACCAAGTCCTTGCCATTCTGCTGATAGTAGAAATCAATCAGCTGCACCAGCACCTCGGTATCGGTAGTACTTTTAAACTCATAACCCTTCTCAATAAGCTGTTCCTTCAAAACCTGATAGTTCTCGATGATGCCATTATGCACCAAAGCCAAGTCACCACTCATGCTCACATGAGGATGCGCATTGGTAGCAGAAGGCTCACCATGGGTAGCCCAACGGGTATGGGCGATACCTACATGACCACTGCAATCCTTCTCGGCAGCCATCGCCTCCAGGTTGCTCACCTTACCCTTAGTCTTATACACATTCAGCTGGTCCTGACCATTAATCAATGCCACACCAGCGCTGTCATATCCACGATACTCCAGTTTCTTCAACCCCTCAATAAGGACAGGATAAGCATCATTCTGTCCTATATATCCAACTATTCCACACATAGTTTACTTTCTTACTAAATTATTTTTTTATTTGTTTCTTCCAATCCAGGAATCTCATGATGAGCAGAATCTGGTCCTCCCACTTATCACTCAATCTCATCGCCTCCTCCTTACTGTAAGCAGGATGACTTTTGGTAAAACCACTGAAAATTTCATCAATACATATATTCCCCTCCGTTTCATAGAGGGAATTCACAAAATCAAACATCCGCGCCTCATCACTAGGATGAAACGACTCCGGATGTTCAGACAGCCAAAGATTGAATTTACTTTTACTCTCTTTGTTCATAAATCTATATTAAATATGATATACTTTTCTTTGTTAGTATGCGATATCACCTCATAAGCATTTGCAGACTCACGCAACTCCTTCACCCCATTGTCACCGATTACAACCTCGGCGAACACCGAATACTTACGATGGGGCGCCAACCTTAGAGCGAAGCGGTTCCGAGCACCGAGTAGGGCGGTTTCCTCCCTCTCCCCTGAGGGAGAGAGGGTCGGGGTGAGAGGTGGAGCCTTCTTTAATGGTAAAGAAGGACGGGATGATTTTAGAAAAACAGCACTGAGGGGCAGTTACATTCTCTCTCTTCGGGCAAGAGACAGGCTTGGTGAGAGATGTGGCGCCCTCCTTGGAAGGAGGAACTAGGTGGTTCGAAGAATTTCACTCCCATCACTCCCATAAGCCCCATCTTTCGCTTCAAAGATAACGCTAGGTTCATATACCTCTACCGTATGCCATGCCCCTTTTGGCACTTGGCATGCATACACCCCATTCTTCGGATTAAGATGAATTCTCTCAATCTCTTGATAAGAGACCTTTCTTATGGTATCCTCACCATCTTGTAGATACGATACCACCTCCTCATATATCACTTCATCCATTCTACCACAAAGGCAGATGACACTCTCTGATGAGTTTGGATGACGATGTATCGCCACTTCTGTACCAGGTAGCAGAGCATTGAGCATTCTCTGGCTTTGATCCTCTGCGCTTGTACGAAGATCATAGTTCTGGCGCAAGCGAGGATTCTCCTTTGCCTTGGCAAAAAGAGAATCCAAGAAATCTTTGTTTATTTCTAGCATATTTTCTGTAAGAAACAAAATCTTCTAATATCTTCTCAACACTACCTGGAATGCCTCAGCATAGTTGCATCCCCACTGGCTACCTCTTACGGCAGCTAAGCCCATGAGATACTCATTGCTTCTTGGATGTGGATACGGACGCATTACACCTCTATACATCGCCAATGCCTTGCATTTCGCTTCAGCACCCTCCTTGCCTACTTCAACATAGCAGTTAGGACGGAAGAGATTCATGGCATCGTTGATAGCCCACTCTGTACAGCTAGGAACCTCCATATACCAGAACTCCTTCAATGGCTTTACGGTTGGCTGGCGCTGGAAGAGGCGAACAGCCTCCTGACATGCCATGGAAGTCATCAGGTGGTCATTGTTGGTATCGGCAGGATGATGCGTAATCACGATATCAGGCTCACTCTCACGGATGGCACTCTCGATAAACTGTACCAGCTTCAAGTGAGGAACCGTATTCATCTCGATATTAGGGAAAGTAGCCTCATACTTCTTCTTCACACCCAGGAAGGCAGTACTCTCATTGGTATCACCCTCCAACTCGGCATCAGAAGGACGGAAAGCTCTTGCCTTCGCCTCAGTACACATAATAGCCACCTCTACCTCGTCGCCTTCATGCGACCATTTCCACATAGATGCACCAGCACCCAACACCTCATCATCAGGATGAGCTACTACTAATAAGTATTTCATATTATTCTTAGTTTTGTTTATTGTTATTTTTCATCATTCTCCGGCTCAACACCGAAGCAATCCATCGATACGAACCATATCCCACGATAGCACCCAAAGTATTATGGAACACATCATCCAGTTCGCAGAGTCCTTTCTGTAGCCAAAGCTGCAAGCTCTCAATAGAACAGGAGATGACACATCCCAATAGTGCCACCTTCCACCATCTGTTCATTCTCCTGAAGCCACAAGCCAAGAAACCTACAGGAATGAATAGGATGACATTGAGGATATTCTCCACAATATACATGTCTTCCCCATCCTTGATAGCCTGATAGCTCCAAAATGGCATGAAGTTAGAATGAGGTTCCAGCAAAGTTTCCCGATATATCACCGTAGAACAAAAGATGATGAAGATACACTCTGCAAGCAAAGTTCCCATCACTGTTCTCCTGATATCCAATCCCTTCATTATGATGAGCAAGATGGCTATAAGTAAACTTGTAGCCCAGAAGGAAAGGAAGAAGACATAATCAGGAATGCCGGGATCAAAGAGCTTTGAGTATTTTTCGAATATATCAAAATTCATCCTATCAACCTATATAGCCCTTACAGTATCTCCACACCAGATGGCATGGTTTCCAGATAGGTGACCACAAGACCTCACTCGGACAAAAAGCAAATACCTGAAGATTCCTTTTGAGATTACGCAAATAGCGAACGATACCATTACAGTCATCTACACCGCTATTCCGCTTATCAAATTTACCGAAGTTACCCGAGCGCTCAATTTCTGCAAGCAAGATTCTTCCGTTCTTCTCATCAGGCGGACAGAGCAGATATGCATCCTCCAATCCAAATACAGTTTGCTCTACATACATCACAGCTGCTGCAAACTTATCCAATCCCATCCATCTGATATTTTGCCAAACTTCATTCTTGCAATCAGAACAGTTCTTTAAGATATAAAAGTAATCCAGCAACTGGCGCAATCCTATTCCTTCATAGAGCACATGCTTGAAGATGTGCAACAAGCAATATACACCATTGAACTCCATCGTAGGATAAGCGAAGCCTTGTTTCTTGCAAATATTTGAGAACTGGGCTTCAGCCTGCTTTGCAAAGAATTTCTTAAATTTACGATACCTAAACGGATTATATGTATAGCTAGGAATGAAATGAACCTCTACCGGAACGTCATCAAACACTTCCACATCTACATGATGTATCACAGGATTATGAACCGTATATTTCCGCTTCAAGTAACCAAGTATCTTGTCTCTGCTACCTTCCACCCAAATATCAATGTCACCAGACTGGCGTCTATGGGGATTAGGATAGAGTAAGGCATAGCCCTGTCCTTTTAATACGCAAGAACGGAATCCATCTTTAGCCAAACTATCCGTCAGCTCTGCAGCCTTTGCATCCAGCAATTCATTTCTTCTCTCAATAGACAATACCAATCCTATCCACTTCATGAGGTCAGACGGTTTTGGTTCACCCATGGCAACAAGCCGCTCTACCCCATCCATAAAAACTCCCAACAGAGACTGACGTTGACTTTCATTAAAAAGATACCGCCAGTCATCCGTAGAGAGTTTCCTGGATAGTTGAGCTTTTTGTCCTATCGAAAATTGAACAAACTCAACAAACAAGTTCATTACTTCATTCTTCTATTATCCTCAGTTACCTCCAAGTCCTTCATTGACTCCTCCAGGCTGAACACCTGATAATCGAAATCATATTTTGTCATGCTTGGCTCATAATAGGAATCAGCAAACATCTTAGGAACCTGAGGCAGGAACCAGGAGCCAATCAATACTGCAGGATTAAACAACTTACTAATCCATACCTTATGATGATATTTCTTGGCAAAGAAGCGGACAATCTCCACGGTATCACTCAACTCACGATTCTGTGGATAGAAAGTACCAGAGAGCTCACGGTTGATAATCTGCTTCACAAACTCAGCGAGATTATATACATAAAGCATACTACGCTTGTTGTGCCAGCATGGGAATACAGGAACCTTCGTAGCAAGCCATCCCAGACGCAAGAAGTTACCCTTACATTTTGGACCATAAATCATAGGCGGACGAAGGTTGGCTACCTTAAAGGTATCACATGCCAGTTCGTTCAATCCATTTTCAGCCTGAAGCTTGGAATCACCATAGAAGTCATTCGGATTTGGCTTGGTATCAAGTGTCATAATATGAGGCTTCAGCGATCTACTTACATGATAAACAATCTCGCTGCTCATAAACACAAATTGCTTCACGCCAGCCTCCTTGGCCCACTTGGCAATCTCTATCGTCAAATCACGGTTCACCTTATAATATAAAGGAGCCATCTCAGGCTTTGGATCCACATGTGCAATACCAGCTACGTGGAACACCGCATCATACTTCGTAAAATCAGCCTTCTTCCAAGCCTCATTCATTGTATCCACAGTATCTACCTCAAACTCTCCAGGAGTCCTCAACAACCATTTCTCTACGCTGGTGCCAACATAACTGTTGGCACCGGTAATCAATATCTTTTTCATTAGCAGGCAAACATTTCTAAATAACGTCTTTTCATTTTAACTCCATATTTAACTTCAATAGAAGGAAGTTCCTCGCCAAGAAGCTGTTTGATACGGAGATAAGGAAGATTCAAACCGCCCTCCTTAAATATCTGCATAGTTGCAGCTATACGAGGATTAATCTCCATCAATACAGGATGACCATCCTTGTCATATTTGAAATCCAGATCTGCACTTCCATGCAGACCTAAACTTTTGACAACGTCTCTTGCTATTTGATATGCCTCTTCATTATAAGACAAAGTAGCCTCTTGAGGAATGCTGGCGAGGTTTACATTACTTTCACGATAAGCCATATAGACAATTTCACCATGATCAGCTATCAAATCAACCGATCCCTCTTCACCTGGAAGATACTCCATAGCCATCATTTCCGGCATCGTTGGGTGCTCATTCAAGGTTGCCTGCAAATCCTCAAAAGTAGTAAAGAATGAATTAGGCTTCTCTCCAAAGAGAATATCAAAACTGGATTTTGATGGGTCTATCATTCTGATACCTCTACTACCACTCAATTCCGTAGCCTTTACACATACAGGATGATTAGGGTAGCCAACAGCTTCACAGGCTTCCTTTAATTCAGACGCCTTGCTAACTAAAGCGAACTTAGGAACCTTTAATCCTTGCTCCTTTAAGAAAGCATAGAAACTATACTTATTGGTTGTTATTTCAATAGAATGGCGGTCACCTACAGCAACCTTTACGCCCGCTTGATTAAAATCCTCGATTCTGTCAAGAAGAGGAAGCAACTCTGCTGACATAAAAGGTAATACCACATCAACCTTTTCCAATCTGCAGATTTCAAGAATACGATCAATATAATGTTCATCAGTGGCTCTTGGAACCTCATAAATAGCATCATACAGGCTTTCCAAAGTCTTGTCATAATGCATGTCAATACCGACAACCCGAATGTTTCTTTCACCATTATCTTTCAAACATTTTACCATACCAGGGGCAAATTGAGCACCACAGGCAGACAACATAACTGTTAAATCCTTCATAACTGACTTAGATAATATAAGTTGCAAAAATATCTTCAAAAGTTTCACCCTTCTTCATTACCGAAAGACTACCATCAGCTTTCTTTGCAATCATCGGACTGTTCCAGAAGATAAAAGGAGGTTTAGACACATTGCTATATCCACCTACGTTACCGAAGATTACATAGTCTCCGACACCCAATGAACCATTGTAGTCTGGATACATCACATCATGTTCCAAACAAGTATAACCTGTAAACTCAGCATCCTTCAAGATTTCCTGCTCTTCGTTAACGTGAACAATCTGCAAAGGCATCTTCTTCATCTTACAGATATCGCCAAGATTATCCTTGCTGCAATTTAAGACAACGAAATCACGCCCCTTGATATGTTTAATGCTTCTCACCTTACCTATGAAATCAATATAACTATTGATTACTGTTGTACCAGGTTCTGTTAACAGCATAGGCTTATCCTCTTGACTCAAATGCTTATAATGTTCTGCAAAAGGAACCGCCACTGCAGCAGCATAATCTTCAAATGTAGGAATGTTGTCCCCAAACTGCTTTGCAAGTGATTCTTCCATTCTTGCAAACATACCACTACCCATGTCGATATACTTTGGAGCCTTATTTGGGAAATATTTATCAGCTAAGCCCAGCATAATTTTCGCACGATTTGACCAAGCTTCAACAGTGCGTGACTGACCTACATGACAATGAAGACCTACGACCTCCAGGTTTCCTACCTCTGAAACCATATCAAAAGCTTTCTGAAGATCGTCACTATCCATATCAATACCGAAGCGTGAGATAAATGACTGTCCGATATTAATATTCACACGGATACCAATCTCTATCTTCTTATCTTGATGCTCATTGGCTAGCTTGCATACGCCCTTTAATTCCTCAAGATTATCAACGTTTACCAAACCACCTTCAAGAAGACACTTTTCACCAAGTTCTCCCTTGAAAGGACCATTATAAACAATATGCTCAGGCTCATAACCTACAGCTAAAGCCACCCCACATTCCATGTCAGAAACAACCTCGGCATAGCCGCCAAGACTTTTTACCAACTTACAGATATACGGAGTATAGTTTGTCTTGTAACTATAAGACAACTGGTACTTAGAATAGTGTTTATTGAAGCAATCAACAAACTCCTTATAGTTATTCACAAAATCCTCTTCTCTGAAGAGGTACATAGGAGAACCAAATTGACTCTCCAATGATTTTAATTGATCAAGTGTATACATAATTTTTCTATTTAAAATTATCTTTCATCACGATAAACATGAGCGCCAGTAACAACGGGTGCAATGACACCGAAAAATGTCTTCACATCAAGCCCTAACGACAGCTTATCTACATAAGTCGCATCCATTTCAAATTGATCCTCTCTTAAAGCTGCTCGATTCCACACATCAACAGTACAGAACATACCAGGAAGGGCTTCATATCGACGAGCAAATCTTTTATTATCGCTATATTCTTCCCATTCCCAGTCCAAGATAGGACGTGGACCGATTATAGCCATGGTACCATTTAAGATGTTAAACATCTGCGGCAACTCATCAAGACTAGTACGACGCAAGAAAGCCCCCACCTTGGTGATACGGGAATCAGAAGCACTCGTAGCGATACCACCCATTTCATAGGCATGATTACACATGGTTCGGAACTTAAACACGGTTATTGGCTTCATTCCCTTACCTAATCGCACCTGCTTAAACAAGACAGGACCTTTAGAATCCAACTTAATACAAATGGCGATTATCACCATAGGAATACAGAATACTATCAAGCCACAAATGGCTAGGATAGAATCTATCAATCTTTTAAAAAAATGTCTATACATAAAATACTTTTTAATTACTTTTCCAAAGCACAAGCACTAACCACTTTTAGACCTTATGCTTCTTTTTATAAATATCTACAATCTTCTCAAAATTCTCCAAGGTTTTGTTTCTTCCCTCGTCTGATATGGGTAATATTGATAATAATGCCAGCAACTGAGTTCGAATTGTTTCTGGTTTTTCTGTCTCCATTCTCTTCTTTGCCCGTTCTAGAGCCAGTTCTGGCCTGTAGAGATGGCAGGTATCAATTGTAAATCGTCCCTTTTTTGTTTTTCCCACATATATGATACCCTCCTTTAGTTCAATATGGTCCGAATATTTATCAAGAAAGGGATTAATAATCATAAAAGCCTTACTGTCTGTGGGATAAGCAACAGCATAAGGCTTTTTTAATACCTCTTCATCCAACTTAAAATTATTACATACATCACAAGCAAAACACAAATTGCGAGGCTCGAACATCCATTTCGGGTGTGGGGTTTTCGGAACGATATGTTCACGTTGCCCATAACAACATGCTATAGGTAACTCTATCCGACAATATGCACACCTGCAATTCTGCTCATAGTACATATATTCACGTATATGATCCTTAAACTCAGTTATACCAGCTTTTTGGGAATTCCAATCTCCTGGAACAAGACCTTTGTTTGTCAATTCCTCTATGGCTAACTTTTCTTTTTCTGTAGGATGATAAGGATCTTGTACGATGTAATCTTCAAGTTCATTATTCATCATTGATATGCTTCAATTATTGTGTTTAAAACCATTTTCATCGGATCCACATCACTTAGATGCTGTGAAATTTCCTGCAATTCATTCAATTCATCAGCCACAGCCTCCGTACTAATCGTATCATTCCCCATCTGTTCCAAAAGTTTAGCAATACGTTCACCGAAATATCGGTTTCTATCGGTAGCAGTCTTGAATACTTTAAGAAGTACTTCCTCAGCAGACCAACCATATGTATTTCCCGCTATTTGGTTAGCTACAAGATTACCATTTTTATCTTTTTCCCACTGAGAAACAGAAGAACGGTTCATCGGCAAATCTGATACAAGCATATGACTGTGTGTGGCTATCAGCAGATGGCACACCTGATCTCGTAACGCCCTATCGAGGTTATCTATAAAAGTCATTTGCCAGTTGGGATGAAGACTAAGTTCAGGCTCATCTATGAGAATCAAGGTGTGAGAATCACTCGCTGCTGTAGAAATACTCAGTACCATAGAAAGCATAGCAAACTCACCGGAACTCATTTCTTCAGAAGCTATTTGTACTCCTTGTTTATAAAAAACAACGCCCGCTGTATGAACCAAATCGTATTGCTTCAACTTATAGATATGCTCCAATTCATCATCTGTTACCAATGATTTTTTATCGATGTCTATTTCATAGCAATATTGAACATTCTGTGCAAACTCCTTTTTCTTGTAGAAATCATAGAGTTCTTTAACGATATTGTTCTTTTGCTCTTCTGAAAGTTTAATATACTCTCTGTCTTGTTGTACTCGTTTAAGAATAGCATCTCGTACACCCCCATCCTTCTTGGACTTTAAAACGACCGAATAATTCAAAGATATGATGTGATCATATCCTATGAAATCCAAGATAGAAGACAAATTTTGTCGTTGCCTATCATCTCTATTTTCCTTCAAAGAAAACAACAGTCGAAAAACAATAGCAGATGACGAAATCATATTTCCATTGACATGAGCCCCAACATATTTATAGTATGGCACATCATATCTGGTCAGAGCCGACCCATTTACCTTTTGAACAGGAAACTTATCGAAAGCACCAAAATTACATGCAACAATGGAAGGGAGACGCAGATTCTTCGATGCCAATAACCTGTTGTCAATCTTTGCAAGAAAAGTTCTACCTAATCTTATTACTTCACAACAGGCACCATCTATATGATATCTAACCCCCTTGAGTCTCGCCTTATTTGCAGAAGACATTTTTGGTTTTACATCATGAATATAAGCATGGAGGTCTACAAAGAAATCCACCATTTCTTTCAGCATGGAACTCTTACCTACACCATTACAACCTATCAAGACTGAATAAAGAGGTACTTGTCTCGGAGAATTAAAAGAAGCAATCGGCAAACGTGACGCTTTCCCTTGTGGTGTTATCAGAATTAATTCCTCTATCCAAAACATTTTGTTGTCTTCTTTATATAGAGGCTGTTCTACTGTTGTATCGTTTTCTATCGCATTTGTATAGTCGGTAGTTGACAGTTTAAGCTTTCTTTCTAGATACCTTGGATTGTTGTGTTCATCTAAATCAATCTTTCCTAATATGTTCAAAGGAGGTCTCGATTTAGGTTGACAATCTGATATATTCTTTTCCGCATCTTTTTCAATCAACTTGATGAAGTCTAAATCTTCATTTCGCAGATTCAAAATAAAATTCGCAACGTCATCCGGTATCTTGGAACTCAATTCAATATAGGGTTCATCCATATCCATTGCTTTCAGAATCGCACAAAAGGCAGAAAAACCTATATTAGCTTCCCGCAATAGTTTTGAAACTCTCATTGCCATAAAATATGATTTTTATAACAACAGACTATCATCATTTCAAATCTCCAGTCTGCTCAAAAGGCTTTGGATTCAATTCCTGCTCCAGGATTTTACAATCAACCAGAGTTCTATAGAAACGATGATACATCCAATGATAGATAAAGCCCTCCTTACCATCCAAGAAGCCAAGCTGGAAGATATACGTATAGAAGAACATCAACCAACAACGGATAAACTTCGGGAATTTATAATAGACACCAAACTTCTTGTTGCGGATAGACGCAATCTCCTTATCATTGGCATTAATCGTTGCATTTTTACCATTGATATAATCAAAGTAATCCTGCATTTCACGAGTAGCATACCAGTTAAGCTTATTAATCCAGAATGTCATATCCTTAAAATCATAATGAAGGAACTTCTCCTTACAATCTACGGCGCGGCCAGATGACAAAATAGTATGCTCATCCATCTTTCTATCTTCAACACGAGCCATACCCGTTTTAAAGAGCATCAGCTTACGTTTTTGTGGACCACCATGTTTCATCTCCCTACCCATAAAAAAGAGCGAAGCTTCCATGGTAAAGCCATTAACATCATCATTATCATGAGCTATCATCAAAGCATCAAGTTCCTTACACAAAGCAGGAGTCAGTCGCTCATCTGCATCCAGTCGGAACGTCCACTTGGTCTGAATTTCAGTATTATCCAGTCCCCAGTTAAACTGACGAGCATAATTTTCAAACTTATGTTCATAGAAATCAGCACCATACTCAAGAGCTATCTCCTTCGTACGGTCATTACTGAAACTATCTACCACAACACAACGCTTAGCAAACCCCTTTACAGATTGCAAACAATCTGGGAGATTTATCTCTTCATTCTTCGTAAGAATGAGTATAGTTACATCTTGCAAATTATCCATTTTTGTTATATAATTTTTACATATTCTTTGCTATATAAAATTCTTTCCACAATTCTTCCGTAGAAAGTTTCCTTACACTCTTGTACTTCTCGGCAAGTTTATCAAATTCTCCTACTACACGGCAAAGCACTCCTGCTGCTACGACATCGTCAGGTATATCTTTGCATACAATAGAACCAGCTCCAATTACCACATTAGAACCAATCCTAACGTTAGGCAATATAACTGTCCCAGCACCTATCATCACATTATCACCTATCGAGATGAGTTCAGGATCGGTCGGGAAGGTTCTGGGTTGCCAGAAAATCCCCCCAGATATGTTTGAACTGATTCGCATGCTTATTAATATATATGGTTCTCTTCCCTGATGATGGGATTAACATAAAATATAGTTTTTGGAACAGTGCGCTCCAACCATTTCCGTTACCTTTAATTTTTATTTTATATGTTTTGAGTTATTCTTTTCTTTATTTCCAATCTCACTTTCTTGTCCACTTTGTCATCAAACTTTCGTGCGAAGAAAGCATCAGATGCTGTTATTTGGTCAAGCATATCCATTGTCAGCGTTTTGGGACTTGGATTCATATTCTCAAACACTACATACAGCTTGCAACTATTTACGATATTGGCACTGGGACAAGTCTTGAGAATCATTTGTTTGTAACACTCTTCTGCTGATATGCCATGCTTAAAGTATTTCTCATATTTCGGATATTCATTAACAATATATTTCAGCGATTCTATTCTTATGCTCATCCAGTTTGCGCCCACCTCAAATGTCAAGGGACAATCCTTCAGTCGGTTTATTCCAATAACCATTTGCAAGGCAAGAAATGCTTTACGTGTATAGTCACATATTCTTGATGTTCTTACTTTCGACACCAATATGTTCCAGTACCTCAACCTCCTTACATACCGGTTCTTGTTGTATCCTGTTATGAAACCGAGATAATCAGAACCTTTAGCTTCACATTCCTTTACAATTTGTGATACAGGCTTTAAGGGAAAGTCCTGTCCCGATATTAGATGCACGTAGGAGTATTTCTCTCCGTGTATAAGCACCTCTTTAAACAATGCAAGCTCAACTAACAGCTGGGAATACCCACCCCAGTCAACATTACGACTTTCAATAGTAAAGACATTCTTATGCCTTTTGAAGTCATGGCTTTTCGCATATCTATCGAAATCGTCTTTCCTTCTTTTATCTATATGCAGATAAACGTCTGAATACTGTGAGTCCAGTACACCTATCAAGTCATCAAGTTGTTCCCAATTCTTATGAGCCAATATGCAGATCGCATGTTTCTTCATTTTCGTATTGCTTTTATATAATATTCCTTCAATTTTCTTGCTTCCTCTTGTATGCTGTAACCACATTCACGTATGCGCTCTATTGCTTCATGCGAACGTGCTTTGCGCTGTTCCGTGTTGTCCACATCAATGGACTTTATGCTTTCCGCCCATCCTGCAGCCTCCATCTTTAAAGGCAAGAACGTCATATTTCCTGTCTTGTCTGCTTCTGTGGTAATAGCATCAGACACCACACATCGTAGTCCATTAGCCTGCTGTTCTACGAGAGTTAATGGTAATCCTTCATAGAGAGATGGCATGATAACAATATCAATGGCATTAAGATACTCCGACACATTATCAATATTACCAGTAAACGTAACTTTATTTGTAAGTCCCAAACACGCTACCTTTTGTTCTATCTCCGTACGCATAGCCCCATCACCTATCAATACAAGGTGATAACGAGAGTCCCTTTTTGCTAATTCGGCAAAAACATCAACAAGGAAAGACTGATTCTTAACTGGCATAAAATATCCTACATGCCCTATAAGTATATCAGTTTCCGTCAATGCTAACTTAACCCGAAAAGCCTCTCTAGCTTTATTATTAAAAGAGAATTTCTCTACATCCACACCATTGTTAATAATTTTAAAAGGCTTGTTGCCGAACATAAATTTACCGGCTTCTTCACCGCATGCTAGACAATCTGTGCAGAGACTATCAAACAAACCAGCCAAAAGCTTATGCAAAGCGACACTATTACATCCCGTACTATGTGCATGTATAATCCTCACTTTGCAACCCGCTAGTTTTGCTGCAAGCAACTCAAGTACTACTGTGTGACTATTTCCATGAACATGGATTGCATCATACTTATTCTGCTTGATTATCTTACAAAGTGACCATATATACCGCAATACATTCTTTCTTTTCAAAGAATAAAGCGTAGCACCTTTTTCTTCCAAAAAGTTAACATAAAATGCATCTGGATTATTAATAGCTACATAATCAAAGGCTACGTCATTCCCCATCGCTTTAAGATAGTTAAAAATGACGTTAGTAATTCCATTCTTATCTGTTGGAACCGTGTTAATTACAAGAATCTTCATTGTCTTAAAAAATACTCAATTAGTCCTCGATAATAGACATCTGAAAAACGATAAGCATCTCCTACCTCATCTCTTCCATCAAATTCTTTTAAGTATATATTCGATTTAACATCCGACAGATTTCTAGATGTAAAAATCACCTTTTTAGCAACAGGTAATTTATCAAAATCATAGATATCCTTAATTGTACACAGATTCTGCTCCATGCCAATCACCATAATATTGTTCCAATTTATTCTACCAGCTCTCCTATACCACTTTTCTGCAGCTTCTTTTTCACTATGATAGTGCAAAAACTGAATTTCCACCTTACCATCTAGTAAACCAATAGGATACCAATGAGACCACTTAGATCTACGCTCATCACCCAATGGATATTTAGAGTGTTTTACAAACGTCAGTTTAGCTTCTGTTAAATAGTATCTAAGTTTACTCACAAATTCAATGTAATCAGGAGTCCAGATATATAAACCCAAAGTTGGTGAATTATATTTCATACCTAAATCTTGCATAATCCGCCCTGCAAAACAGTTACTACTAATAACAGAAGTATCATCAGCTATCATTTTTCTCAATTGTGGCAAATAAGGTTGCCTCAATTTTTGTAACTTTTGATTTCTAAAATACTTTCGAGCTGCCAAATACCAAGATAAGGGGGGAATAAGAGACAAGATATATTTGGGCCTTATTTTACTGAAATTACTAAAAAATACAGCTATAGATTCAAATTTTACTTTCATTTGTAAGCATCCAACCCCTATAGCAATACAACTCCATCCCCAGTGTTTACTGGGGATACAGAGTATTTTAAGAAATTGGACTTTTCTGATTTTTAAACAGGTTTAACTAAAAGTGCCTCTGTCATCAAGGCATAATCCCTTCTTCCAGCTACAATCATGTCAAAGAATCCCCTGAAGAAATCCAGTGGAGCCGTAGCCATTAGCTTGCAGGTTTCAACGAAAGTAAGGAAGGTCGCTGTGACTCTGGCACCCTGCTCACTGCTAAATCCACCGAAGTTCTTTCGGAGATTTGTGAATGGGCGGACTGCGCGTTCACAACAGTTGTTGTCTATCAAGACGCTGCCTATCTTAGTATATGCCATCAGCTCTTCCCAATGCTTGGTCATATATGTCAAGGCTTGTTGTAACTTAGCAGAGAGCTTAATCTTGTTTTTCTCAAACTGTTTCAACAGTGCCGTCGCTTGCTGATAGAGGTCGTGTAAAACTGGTAGGGATTCCTCACCTCGATGCTTGACTATCTCTTTTTCTGTGCGACCCAACACTTGATTTTCAACTTCGACCTTATATAATATACCGATCAAGTCAATGAATGCCTGTGCCAAGGAATCCTTGTAGTCACGACTCGCCGAGACGAACAGTCTCCTAACGTGCGACCAGCAACATACATGAGTACAATCCTTCAACTTATTGAAGTAAAGGTATGCTGCATAGGCATCGGTCATCAACGTGCCCTTGAAGTCGCCAAGAAACTCCTTGATAACCTCTTTCTTACGACTGCCATACAGATAATAGCAGACCTTGGTGGTCAAGTTGACAATGACCCACATATATCGTTTCTTATAATGCACCTCACCATTGGCATCCGTCACCTTGGTGTCAACCCAGGACTCATCACAATAAATCGTTGAGCCAGGTTTCAATAGCCATTGTTTGATGGTCTCCTGACAATTCTCCAAGAACTCTGCCCCATGTCGCAACCAGTTGAAAATAGTAGACTTAGACATACGCATCTTCTCATTAACCATGCGATACATCTCACGTCCACTCGTTATCGCATACTGAAAGCGATTAACTATCAAGTCTGAAAGCATGCCACTCGTACTGCTGGTATGAGGAACCATGCTTGGCATGTCATACTTTGATTCATCGACAAAAGTGCAAGCACGCTGCTCTACCCCTTCATCTTTTGGCACGAAGAAAGCGAACTCGTTGCCGTCCTTATCACGTACCCAAGCATAAAGGTAGCGGTCCTGACGGGTCATACTGATTCGGTCAAACTGGTCGACAGGTCTGGTATAGCGAATGAACTCCAAACCCATAGCCTTAAGCTTGTCCTTGTCACAATCATGAACCACAAGAACTTCAGCCTTCATAGTCTTGTAGTGGTCCGGGCGTTGGCTCAAATCCTTTTTGGGATTGGTCGCCTCTGTGTCGGTAACTTCGTCTGAATCATCAGAATCGGAAGGTTGCTCACATCCATTCTCGATGTATTCCCCCTCTTCCTCATCCTTGGTCTTGCCTGTATTTACCGACTTGTTGCCAGTTTGCTTCTCATTGTTCTTGCCATGCATCTTACGCCTACGGGCTTGCAGTTCTCCAGTAAGCTTGTCAACCTGAGCCTGCAAACCGGCAATCTTACGATCTGCCTCTGCCTGTAGTTCCTTCTGCTTATTACCCAAGGCAATATTGGCATCCAGAAGTGTCTGGACAGTCTGAACCAATTCCTTTATCTGATCTAGATATTGCTTACGTTCCATATCCGATAATCCATCACTTGCCGAAGATTTCCCCACCTCCAGCAAGTAATTGGAATGCATTATCATGCGCTCTATGTCTATATGTATATCTGCCATAATATGAAACGTTTGCAGATGCAAAGATAATCATATTATGAGACTCCACAAAACGCATAAAACTTATTTAACAATCTAATATTCAGTATTTTACGCTATTTTAGAAACTTAACGTTAGTCGTAATACCACCCTATGTCAGACATGTTTGCAGTATCGCAAAACATCGAAAACAGGGCTTAACAAGCCAACCTCAAAGATTTCTACAACACTCTGAATATCATTTACTTAACTCTATTTTACCCCAAAAAACGAATACGTTTTTTTAGAAAATTAACTATCATTTTCGCCATCAAGCTGCTTCCTCATAGCATTTTAGCTCTATTGGACCTATGCTTTTTACAACAGGGCATGAAAGCATAGCCACTAGATACTTCCACTCCAACACATAAATTGGAAGGACACCTTCAAACTCTAGACGGACAAAACTCATGTTCTTGTCAAACTTCTGATAATACATCTGACACTCATTATGTTCATGTCTGATGATCTTTACTATCTTTTGATCCTTGGAAGTAAACACGTAAGCGGTGCCATCCTCTGGATCTTCGCCCAAAGAGCGTATCACTCCACAAAGCTTGTCATAACCTCCACGCATATCCTGATAGTTGGGAATATACTTATATTTTACGGCACCATTTAAGCTAAACATAAGGCTTGAAGTTTAGAGATAAAACTTTGAAGACCAGAATAGCTCAAATTATGATGCTCTATCTTCATACCATTGCTAAGCCCAAGATTGACATACTTGATGACAACGGCATCCTCGGTCGGAGCTGGAGATAAACCGGCTGAAGGATTACCCTGCTTGGATGGTGTTGGAACTGCACTGGTTGAA
>OGYV01001464.1_pt1 | contig 17777 bp, 10 predicted proteins | sample 1576651 | NCBI WGS metagenome assembly OGYV01 (sample SAMEA3541570, study PRJEB24748) | human gut metagenome | biome: human gut; feature: human-associated habitat; material: faeces | place: China | collected 2012
GAGGACTTGAAGCAATGGATGATTTTCCTACATCCGTCACAGCGTCGAATCGTGGAAGGTAACTACAAAGGCTCCTTGAAAGTTAGCGGAGGTGGCGGTACAGGAAAAACTGTTGCAGCCATACATCGACTTAAGCGCCTTTGTACAACAGCATACGAAGGAAATGGAAAAGTCTTATATACCGCTTATAATCGTGCCTTGATTGAGAATCTTGGTTCTCTTATCAAACAAATGGATGTGCCAAGACAACGTTATGAGTTGGAAACGGTGGATACTCTGGTACGAACAATAGCCAAAGCGAATAGCTTGGTGGGTGGTAAGACTATAGTCTTTGACAATGATGAGCGTATGCATCATCTATGGCAAGAAGTCGAGATGGACAATATGTCCGAGTTTTCAGCAGATTTCCTCCAAAAGGAGTACAATGAGGTGATTCTTTATCACGATGTTGATTCTTTGGATCAATACCTCAAGACACCTCGAATAGGATTAGGCAACTCCTTGTCTCGCAAGCAGCGCAAGAATGTATGGGAAATGGTGGTAAGTTTTCGTGAGAAGGAAAACAGGCAGAACATCCTTTCTCAGCGAGAGCTATTCAATGTCACAACGCATTGGTTGAGAGAACAACCTGAATTTATGTTCACTCATGTCATCGCTGATGAGATTCAGGACTTGGCTAATCCTGAGTTGCGTTTCCTACGTGCGCTTACTCCAGAAGGAGCTAACGACTTATTCCTTGTTGGTGACCCATATCAGCGCATCTACTCACGCAAGTTGAATTTCAAGGCTGCGGGCATCAACATACAAGGTCGCAGTCGTCGCCTTAGAGTCAACTATAGAACCACAGAGGAAATAAAGCGTCAGGCTGTTTGCATAGTATCTGGTGTTGAGGCAGATGACTTTGATGGTGGCGAGGAAAGTTTGAAGGGATATGTCTCTTTGCTTCATGGAGATGCTCCTGTCTATCAATTATATAAGAATAAAAATCAGGAGTTTGAAGCGATTGGCGCTTATGTACAAGCCTGTCTTGATGCCAAGATAAGGCCTCGTGACATTTGTGTTGCTGCCTATCGCAATAGCATGGTAGATAGTATAGCCAATTATCTGACACGAAACTTGGATATTCCTTGTTGGAAGATGGATACTGGTGACAGAGAGGGTGTGAACCTTTCTACTTTCCATAGGATGAAGGGATTGGAATTCCGTGTAGTTATCCTTGCTGATGTAAGTGCTGCGACGATTCCATATCGACCTGCTAATTTTACAGAAATGGATGAGGAACAACAACGGCAGAATGACCAAGAGCAACGCTCGCTGATGTATGTCGCTCTTACCCGTGCCATTAATCGTGTTCTTATCACAGGATGCGGTGAACCTTCTTCTTTTCTTCTCACATTAAATAAACATAAATGATGAACACAGCATATACAATAGGACAACGTATCACCGTAAGAGGGGAGGACTTCTTGATTACCGACATCAATGATGGAGGTAATCATAACTTGCTGCTTGATGTAGTGGGAATTTCCCCTCTTGTCATGGACAAGACTTTTTGTTTCGACACCGCGTTGGAGGATGACATAGAACCTGTACGTCCAGAGAATACTCATTTTATAGCAGATACCCAGAGTGGTTATCGTCTCACTAAATTATATATTGAATCTGCTTTGCGTTCCAGTACTACGCAGTCACCGCATATCACGATAGCTCAAAAGGGCGCTTTTGATGTTCATAATTATCAGTTGGTGCCAACTGTCAAGGCATTTTCTATGCCTCGCCCTAGAATGTTGATAGCTGATGCCGTAGGTCTTGGTAAAACCGTGGAAGTGGGAATCTTTCTTTCTGAGATGATTCGCCGAGGTCGTGGCAAGCGTATTCTTGTGGTTGCCTTGAAGAGCATTCTCAAGCAGTTCCAGGAAGAACTGTGGAATCGTTTCGACATACCTTTGGTGCGTCTTGATTCTACAGGGGTGAACCGTATCAAAACCATTATACCTCTCAACAAGAATCCTTTCGACTATTATGATAAGACTATCATATCTGTAGATACATTGAAAAATAGTCAAAGTTTTAGAAGCTATATAGAGCATACACGATGGAATATCATCGTTATAGATGAGTGTCACAAGGTAGCCAATACAGCCAGTCAGCGTGGAGCGTTGGCGCAAATTCTTTCCGAGCATTGTGATAGTTTGATTTTCACATCAGCTACGCCTCATAATGGTCGTAGGGAAAATTTTGCTTCTCTTGTTCGCATGCTGGAACCTACTGCCATTCCATTAGATGGCAATTTCACGGCAGAAAATATCAAGCCGTATTATGTTCGTCGTTTTAAAAATGACTTGAAGAATGATTCTACGATTGCGGCTCAATTCCAAGACCGCCAGTTGATATCAGACCATGTTACGCTGGCTCCTCTTGAAGAGCAGTTCTTGTGTCATCAGCACGAACAGTTCAAGTTATATAAGGAATCTTCTTCTGGCTTTGGTGAAATGTTTATGCCTTTGTTGCTTTTCAAAAGCTATATGTCGTCTCCAGCTGCGGCTCGTAAGTCAATTGAGAATCGTTTGGAAAAGGTAGATGATGAGGAGTTGCGAGAGCAACTTGACATCGTCAATAAGATTATTGCTACCCATCAGGATACCAAATATAATAAGTTTTGCGAGATTCTTCGCTCGCTCAATTGGGCTGGACGTGAGCAGGATGATCGTATCGTGGTGTTTACCGAGCGAATAGAGACTATCAATTATCTCAAAGCCAATTTGGAGAAAGACTTTAAAATTAAGGATAAACCTATCCGTAGCGGTGATGGGGAATATCCTCGAATAGCTGTATTCCAGGGTGGTATGCTTGATACAGAACAGGATGCCATGATAGAGAACTTTGGTAAAAAGGATTCACCGATACGTATGCTTATCTGTAGTGATGCAGGTGCGCAAGGTGTCAACCTTCACTATTATTGTAACAGAATGTTCAATTACGACATCCCTTGGAGTTTGATTACACTTGAACAACGCAATGGTCGCATTGACCGTTACAAGCAGCCTCGTGTGCCATACATTCATTATCTGGTGCTCCGTAGTGACAATTCTAACATCAGTACCGACTTCCGCATCCTCGACCGTTTGAAGGAAAAAGAGGACGAGGTGAATCGTACCTTGGGAGATGCAGCGGAGGTGTTCCATCTTTATGATGTACACCAAGAGGAGAAAGTGATAGAAAAGGCCATCATCAATGATGATGAGGATATTTGGGCAAAGTTGGCTACTTTGGGAATGGGTAGTGATGCAGAGGATTCCCAGACCAATGCCGAAGAGAAGATTCCTGATGAAAAGCCTAACGATATAGTAACGATAGGCAAGACTGATGATAGCGAGGTGGAGGTGAAGATTGATGAAGGAATATCCATCTACAAAAAGGATATGGATTTCTATTCTGCTCTCTTCCGACAGTTGGAGAGCGACCATCTTATCAAGCCTGGCAATGTGACTATTGATGATGATATGGTGAATGTTACCAACACCGACGAACTCGATACGGTGCTCTTTGATGTACCTGCGGAAGCTAAGCCTCGACGTGGCATGCGCTATCATCTATCTACGAATAAGGAGGATGTGCTGAAGGCTATAGAAAATGCCCGAGTGGTAGATAATAACCAAAGTAATGCAGATGGCATACGCTGGGCGGACACCCAGATACTTTACGACTTGCACCCTGTGGTACGTTATATGTTGACCAAGCTCTCTGCATCTGTGCCTAAAAATGACGCCCCTGTTGCAAAACTGAGTTTCCTGCCGAAGGATATGGCTTATTTTGTCATCAATGGACAAGTGAGTAACCAGCTTGGCAACAGTGTGATTAGCGACTTCTTGGTGTGCCCGGTCAACAAGGATGGAAATGGCATTTTCAAGCCGATGTCCTTAGGTGAGTTTATAACCACCAATCATCTGAAAGATACGCTTTATACTGACACGATTGCAGAGGATGATTTGAACCGTCTTCATGACTTGCTCCCTGAGGCGATAGATAATGCCAAGACTATTATGAGTGAGCAACAAGCTACCAAGATGGCAGCCATGAACAGCGTGGTAACCAATTATAGCAAGAAATTGAACGACTGGATTTATGGTGAGCAAAAGCAGCTAAGCCTTTTCCTGGCTGATGAATTGATGCCAAGTGGCTTTGCTGGGGTTCGCATGGACAAGCGCAAGAAAAAGGTGGAATCTCTTTCGCAGGATAGAGGTCAGTATCTGAAGGATTTACAATCGCTCCAAGGTGAACCATTCATCAAAGTGATCGCGGCTTTCTATAACTTTTAAATTTTAGAACAAAGATATGGCAGCATATAGTTTCATAGATAATATTAACGACTTTTTTTCGACAGGTTACTTTACGGAGGATTTCCTGAAGAAAGTCTTTGACAAGTCTGGCTATTCACAGGAAGGTATCAAGGAACTTTGTACTCGCTTTTCTGCGCTTCGTCAGCAATATAACCGTTACAAGCAAGCGGTTACGTCACGATATGCTCGTGAAAAAGACAAAGAGCGTGAAACTTTTGATTTCAATTCCAAACTATTGGAGTGCTTAGGTTATTATAAGGCAACTGTAAAAGAACAGCCTGCTGCGATTCTGTCTCTTCCGATAGGTGAGAATGGGGCGCAGCAGGATGTTCCTGTACGTATTGTCTGTAATCGGACGGATGGCTCTCCCCAGCTTTATGTGATGGATATTCCTACTCTTGTCTCTGCATCTGATGATACGGATGCAGAGACTGGTTTTGCAGAATTGGGACTGGATCGTCTTGTCACTCATATATTCTCTCTTCCAGAGCAAGAACATCCTCGTTATATTTTGATGTCATCAGGCAATATGGTATTTTTTATGGATGCCGACAAGTGGGAGCGTGGTGCTTATCTCCGCTTTGATATAGAACGTCTGTTGGTGGAGACCACGCAGAGTGCCATGCGCAATTATTTCGCTCTGTTTTATCTTTTGGTTTCTCGTGAGGCTCTTGCTGCCATTGGCGATACGCCACTGATGCAGCAATTGGAAGAGGAGAGCTATAAGAATGCCTATGCTGTGACGCAAGACTTGAAGCGTGGTGTGGTTGCAGCAGTGGAGGCTTTGGCTAACGAGGCTATTTGGTATATCAAGCATACGCCGGATAATAAGTTTCACGACCAGGATGAGACGGATGATAACTTTGAGACCATGATGCGTGATGACTGTTTGGTCTTCATCTATCGTTTGTTGTTCATTTTTTATGCGGAGAGTCGTCCCGACCTCGATATCTTGCCAATCAACGACCAAACTTATCAGCGAGGTTATTCCTTGGAGATGTTGCGTGATTTGGAACAGGTAAACCTTATTACGGCTGAGGAACTGAATGGCTACTTCTTTGACCATAGCATTAAGCGACTCTTTGCGCTTATCTTGCGAGGTTATAACGAAGACCGTGTGGATGCTTCATCCATGACGGCCTCTTTCCGTGTGCGCCATATCGACTCGCCTTTGTTCTCTGATACTAAGTTGAAAGTGCTCGTAGGGGTCAAGTTCCGTAATGTTGTATGGCAGAGCATTGTTTGCCAGTTGTCTTTGTCGCAGAAACAAAAGGGTAAGCCGCGTGGACGTATCTCGTATGCCAATCTGGGCATCAACCAGTTGGGTAGTGTGTATGAGAATCTTTTGGCTTATCGTGGCTTCTATGCTGAAGAAGATTATATCGAGGTGCATCCTAAGGGTGATTTAGTGGAAACGTATCTGCAACCTCGTTCTCGTCGTGACGTGTTTGAGGAAGATGAGATATTGAAAGATGAGGAAGGTCATGACATCATTCATCCTAGGGGCAAGTTTATCTACCGTCTGAATGGCCGTGATCGCAAGAAGTCTGCCTCTTTCTATACTCCAGAGGTGCTGACCAAGAGTACAGTGAAATATACTTTGAAACCAATCGTAGAGAAGTTGGAGCGTGGTGAGATTAAGGCTTCCGACTTGTTGCAGATGAAGATTTTGGAGCCTGCCATGGGTGCAGCCGCTTTCCAAAACGAGGTTATCAACCAGTTGGCGGTGCTTTACTTACAGTTCCGCAAGCAAGAAGTGGGTGAAACCATCGACCCTTTGCAATATCCTAATGAGCTGCAGAAGGTGAAGGCATTCATTGCCACCAGCAATGTGTATGGTGTCGATCTCAATGCAACTGCTATTGAGCTTGGCAAGCTATCCTTGTGGCTCAATGTGATGCACAAGGATATGGAAGTTCCTTTTTTCTCCAACCGTCTTGCCGAGGGTAATGCGGTGATTGGTGCATGGCTGAAAGTGTATAAGAAAAGCGATGTTGTAAGAACTACCGTAGGACAACGTGCTTACGACAAGAAGTGGTGGGAGGCTCCTACGCACCGTATTCACTTCACCGATTCTCGTCTGGAACGTCACTATACAGAGGTTTATCATTTTCTTCTTCCTGTGCAAGATATGCTGGGCATACTCAATGCCAAATTGCCTACATTCAGTAAAGAAGAGGAACAAAAGTTAAAGGAGAAGAAAAAAGTCATGGCTAACATTCGTAAGTCATGGCTCAAGGGTATCACTGGAGAGGAATACAAGCAGCTGGAGCGCATCAGCCGTAAGATTGATGTACTTTTGAAAAAGTATGTAGAGTTTCAGATGGGGGTGGCAGAATATGCCAACAATGGATATGCTGTTTGGAAATATGCAGGTAAACGCACTTTGCCTTTTGAGACCAATGCGCAGCGTGAAGAGTTCGATGACCAGCGTTATCGAAAGGATTCGGCATACATGAAACTCAAGGCGGTGATGGACTATTGGTGTGCTCTTTTCTTTTGGGAGTACAAAGACCTTGCAGACCTTCCTACCCGACAGGATTATTGGGATGATATTGAGCGTGTCTTGGATGTGGACATGAAAGAGGCTTCTCCTAAAGTTCGTTTCTCTAATGCAGGCAAAACTGGAGAGGAAGATTTGTTCTTGCCTAAACAGGGACGAATCGACTTTGATGCAGAGGAGGAAGAGAGTGCAGCGAAGGTTCAGAGTTTGGAGTATTACTTGGCAGAAATGGGTAACAAGCAAATCAACAAACTGCAATTGGAGGGGGCTTATAGTGAGCGTCGCTTTGATATTGTCAAGGAGTTGGCTAAGCGCTATCATTTCTTCCACCCAATGTTGGAGTTCTTGGAGGTGTTCTGGCTAAGAGATGGTTTTGATATTATCTGTGGTAACCCGCCATGGATTAAATTAGAGTTTAACGAGGCCAATATTGTTTCTGAGAAATATCCGGAGGTTGTTATTCGTAAAGTGAGTGCACCAGTTGTCAGACAGATGATAAAGCAATTTATGAATGACCAGATGATGGAAAAATTGTATAAAGGCGAGATGGCTGAGCAGGTATGTAGTACAGCTTTCTTAAATGCGTATTGTAATTATCCGCTACTTATTGGGCAACAGACAAATCTTTACAAATGTGTATTGGAGAATACTATGGATTTGGCTTCGCCTACTAATGGGTATATTGGATTACTAACTCCAGAGAGCATCTATGACGATCCAAATGGTCAACCATTGCGTCGTGAACTATATAAACGTTTGCGCTACCATTTCCAATATCAAAATGAACTTCGGCTTTTTGCCGAAGTTCATCACCATACGGTGTATGGTGATCAACTTCTCGGTCCACGCCGAAGTTCATCACCGCGCTTCGCTTCGCTCAGCAATCTTTTCCATCCAAGTACTGTGGATGGCTGCTTTGCGCATGATGGACATGGCATGTGTGGAGGTATCAAAGATGAGAATGGCAATTGGAATACCAAACCTCATCGTGATAGGATTGTTACTTTTACTGATAAGGAATTACAGGTACTGTCTGACACGTTTGAAGATGGTACTACGGGGGATTGTGCCAAGTTGGTTAGTATTCATTCTAAGGAGATTATTGGCATTCTTCATTGTATTTCATCTTATCCCGTACGTCTTAAAGATTATGAATATATAGCAAATAATTGCTTTCATGAGACGGGTGCTGTTGATAATGGGATAATAGTCCGTAAAACTTGTATTCCAAACATGGATAATTATGAAATGATATATAATGGGCCTGCTTTTTATGTAGGAAATCCTTTGTATAAAACACCTCGTTCAAAATGTATTCTTAATAGTGATTATGACAACATTGATTTAACTAATAAGCAGGATATAGTGCAAAGGACAAATTATATACCTTGTATAAGTAAAGATGTGTATAGTAAATCAATTCAAGGCTTCCAAATAGGTATTGATGAGCAGGGCAATCCTTTATATGATAATTTTATAGATTACTATAAAGTAACTTTACGTTGTATGCTTAGTCAAGCTGGAGAACGAACGTTGATATGTGCTGTTTTGCCTCGCAAAACAGCACATATCCACGCAGTCATTTCCATTGCTTTTCGCAATGGAAATGACTGCGTGGATATGGCAGCTTTGTTTTCTAGTTTGCCATATGATTTCTTTACTAAAACGATAGGAATCGGGCAGATAGGTAAAGAGATGCTTAGTAAATATCCAATGGCTGTTTGCAAGAAGCACCTTCTTATGTCACTTCGTTCTCGTACTTTACTTCTAAACTGCCTATCAGAAAAATATTCTTCTTTATGGCAAGAATGTTGGAGTAATAGTTTTTCAAACGAACATTGGAGCATAAATGACACACGCCTTAAACCATTTGTAGATTTGACACAAACATGGTCATGGAATACTCCATTGAGAAATCACTATGAGCGTCGTCAAGCTTTAGTTGAAATTGATGTTCTTGCAGCAATGGCTCTTGGGTTGTCATTAAAAGATCTGGAATTGATTTACACCATTCAGTTCCCTGTTCTTCAGCAGAATGAGAACGACACATGGTATGATCAAAAAGGAAACATCGTGTTCACATGCTCAAAAGGATTAACTGGTGTTGGTTGCGACCGCAAGGAGTGGAATACCATTCGTGGCGAACAACTTGATGAAAATACCTTTGCCGGAGTTGATTCTACTTATGTACATACCATCGATCTAAAGAAGAGCGAACTTTATGGTGGGGAGCAAGTAACATATTATGCTCCTTACACTCGTTGTGACCGCATAGCCGACTATCGCCGAGCATGGGCATATTTTGAAGAACGCTTTAAGAATGAGGATTAAGTCTATTGTATTCTTTCGTAAATTAATATGACGAGTAAAAAACATGTTTATATTTTAACCTTAATGGTTTTGGTAGGAGTATTAATTGCATACTTCTACCAATTCCATAATGGGTTATCCCAGTCTCCATCTGATTGGGGTAATTTTGCTGATTATATTTGTGGTCTATTAACACCATTGTTAGCATTGTTGAATATCATAGTTTTCATAGATTTAACGAAGTCTATAGAAAATAATCGACTAGCTGTAGAAAAAGCTAAAGATAAAGAGCAAGAACTTCGGCATCAGAGAGACATAGAACACCAAAAGCAAATGTTGGTCTTTCAACTTCGAGTTGAAGAAGTAAGACGCTTTGATTCTGTTCTTGAAAATGTGTTTTTTAGCAATGCAGATGAATATCATGGTGGCATTCCTTTGTCTATGGTTAAAGCCGCAACTTATATAGAATCTTTTATACGTAATAAGATTGACTTGTTCGATTTTAAATCAGACAAAGAGCAAGAAACGTTCATAAATAAGCTAAAGGATGGTCATCATATATTAAAAGAACTATTGGACAAAATGGTAAATTCAGAACATACGATGACCAAATCTGATTTGATAGTTTTTCTAGACTTTAAAGCGGATATTATTAAATGGTTATATAAAATGACATTGAATAGGTTATAAGCAAATAATTATTCATGTTTATCGTTATGTTGATTGTACTTTTTGTGCAACTTTAAAATTAATAAATTATGGCATTACCAATAAATATAGAAAGCCTTCTTAGTGGAAGTGCAGTAGAAAGCAACCAACTTGAATATAAGGAAGGTTGGAATCCAGATACAATATATCGTAGCATCTGCGCCTTTGCCAATGATTTTGAGGACACTGGTGGTGGGTATATCATAGTTGGTGTAAAGGAGGAACACGGTCATGCTGTTCGTCCTGTTTTAGGTGTTAATCCTAATTTGATAGAACAGATAGAGAAGGATATGGTTGGTTACAATAATCTTATCCGTCCATACTATCAACCTCGTCTTTTCATAGAAGAGGTTGATGGCAAGACTATTCTGGTAATCAAAGTGACGGCAGGAGAACGCCGTCCATATAAGGTGCCTGATCGTATTACTGCAAAGCAGAAGGATTTCAACTATTATATCCGCTATAATAGTAGTAGCATTGTGCCGAAAGATGAGTATGAACGCGAGTTGATAAACTTGGCGAATCGTACGCCATTTGATGACCGTGGCAACGACCTAATAAGTCTAAGAGATATTTCGACAACTTTACTGAGAGATTTCCTAGTGGAAGTAGGTAGCGACTTGGCTGACCAAGATTTAACTGGTGACAACTTGAAAATAGTTCTTGACCAAATGGACTTGTTGGAAACTACACCAGAAGGCTTCAAGGTCAAGAATGTTGCTGCAATGATGTTCTGTGAGCATCCCGAGAAATTCTTCAAAATGACCCAGGTTGAAATCGTGATATTCCCTAAGGGGAGATTACAAGATCCTGATAATATGATAGAGGTTGCACCGATAAGGGGTTGTGTACCTAAGATGATTCGTGATACGATGAATTATCTCAAGACAAATATTATTCAGAAGACAATTCATAAGCCAGAGGATACAGAACGTTCTGTTGTTACATATAATTATCCTTATCAAGCTTTGGAAGAAGCTGTCGTAAACAGCCTTTATCATCGCAGTTATATTGAAAGAGAACCTGTTGAGATAACTATCGAACCAGATAAGATTAGTATTCTCAATTTTGGAGGACCTAATCACACAATATCTATGCAGGCTATAAAAGAAGCTCGTATGCTTCGTTCTCGTCGATACACCAACCGCCGCTTAGGAGAGTTTTTGAAAGAGTTAGACTTGACAGAGGGTCGAGCTACAGGTATTCCTACCATTCAACAAAAGTTGCGTGAAAATGGATCGCCACGTGCTACGATAGAGACTGATGAAGAGCGAACGTTTTTTTTGATAGACATACCATGTAATCCGGATTGTCTAGGAGGACCAATCCTGAAAGGTGACATGAAAGGTGACATGAAAGATGACATGAAAGATGACATGAAAAACCTATCTGATATACAGAAGGTTATTGTGTCGTCTGTGTTGGATAACAACAAGATGACTATTCCCGAATTAGCAAGAAAGACAGGTATGTCAGTAAGTAAGATTAATAGAGAAATCAGAATCCTTCGAGACGATTTCCATGTAATGAAACGTGTTGGAGGCCGTAAGGATGGTTACTGGGTAATATATAGTTAATTATTAGATATATATAGCTGACTCGGGTCATCTATATGGATGACACGGGTCAGCCGATGCTAGATAGTATCTGTTTCTCTTTAAAATATCGGGATAATGCGGTTGAAAGTTGCTTCGTATTAAGAATTGCGGCAGAAAATGACCAGCGCCGACCTTTGGGATGTGGCAAATCTACATTACTTAATATAATAGGCTTGCTGAATAATCCTACAAGCGGCAGCTATCTGCTTGACGGCAAGGATGTAAGCACGCTGAAGGAGAGCGAGCATAGGATTTTATGATATGAAAATCGCCCGACAGCATCAAAGAATATGCTATCGGGCGATTATGTCTATATCTCTTCATCAATAAATCGGATGATTTCTTCTTGCTGGTCTGGATGGAACCATTGGATAGTGGTATCCCGCTTAAACCAGGTAAGCTGCTTGCGCATGTATTCACGGCTGTGCGACTGGATTTGTCTGATAGCTTCATCGCGGTCTATCTCGCCGTCAAAGTAGGAGAACATTTCTTTGTAGCCTACGGTTCTCAACGAGGTGAGTCCCTTCTGTGGGTATACGCTGCGTGCTTCTGCCTCCAGACCTTCGTCCATCATCATCTGTACGCGCTGGTTGATGCGGTCGTAGAGTTCAGCTCTGTCGCGGTTCAGACCTATCTTGATGATGCGGAAAGGGCGCTGCTTCTTTTCGGCTGTGCGGAAAGAAGTATAAGTCTTGCCGGTCTGATGGCAGATTTCCAGGGCATGAACCACGCGGCGTGGATTCTTCCTGTCTACTATCGCCCAGTGCTCCGGATCCATCTTGTGGAGTTCTTCTACCAGCGCCTCCAGCCCTTCCTCTTCCAGCCGCAGTTTCATCCAAGTGCGGATGTCGTCACGAACTGTAGGGATGTCGTCGATTCCCTTGCATACAGCATCGATATACATCATGCTGCCGCCTGTAAGCAGCGCCACATCGTGATTTTTGAAGATGTCTTCCTGCAGGAGATTCATCACATCAGCCTCATATTGGGCAGCGCTGTAATAATCTTCGATGTGGTGGTTTCCTACGAAATAATGCTTTACCCGCTGCTGCTGTTCGGCAGTAGGGGCTGCGGTTCCGATAGGAAGTTCGGCGAAAATCTGGCGGGAGTCGGCATTGATGATAGGTATAGCGAGATGCTCTGCCAGTGAAAGGCAAAACTCCGTTTTACCTACACCGGTAGGACCTAAAACCACAATCAATGTTTTCATATATCATTCTTTATATTCAAGAAAAAAGCATCCTTGCCCGTTTCATAAACCTATGCAAGGATGCTCTTTTTACCTTTTTACTTTTTTACCCTTTTACTTTTATCGGATAATGCCTCGTTGAGAACTCTCTACGAAGTCGATAATGTACTGAATCTCCTTGGTAATCTCAAGATTCTTCTTGATTTCCTCGATACCTTCCTTCAATATACCCTTGCTGTAGAGCAGGCGGTAAGCCTCGTGGATGTTCTGGATGGTCTCATTGCTGAAACCGCGACGCCGCAGACCGATGAGGTTGATGCTGCAGTAGCGGGTTGGCTCCTTGCCGGCAATGATGTATGGAGGAATATCCTGAGAGAAACGGCAACCGCCCTGAATCATCACGTAACCTGCGATATGGCAGAACTGGTGAACGAGAACGTTGGCGCTGACGATGGCGTTGTCGTCTACTACCACCTCACCGGCAAACTTGGTAGAGTTGCCGATAATCAAGCCGCTGCCGAGCACGCAGTCGTGAGCCACGTGAACGGTCTCCATCAGGAGGTTGTTGCTGCCTACTACGGTCTTGCCCTTAGAGGCTGTACCACGAGAGATAGTAACGTTCTCACGGATGCTGTTGTTATCGCCCACCTCGCAGGTTGTCTGCTCGCCCTTGAACTTCAAATCCTGAGGCTTGGTAGAGATGCTGGCACCTGGGAAGAACTCATTGTTGTTTCCGATGCGGGCACCTACATGGATGGTGACGCTGTTCTGCAATACATTGTTGTCGCCCAAAACGGTATCCTTATCAATATAGCAGAAAGGGCCGATGATGTTGTTATCACCGAGTTTTGCCTCTGGGTGAACAAACGCTAATGGACTAATCTGATTCATATTTCTATTTTATTATTACTTGTTCTTAACAATCTGTGCAGTGAAAGTAGCCTCTGCCACCACCTGGTCGCCTACGAACATATAGCCCTTCATAGAACTGATGCCATGGCGTACAGGTGCGAGCAGTTCTACACGGAAGAGGAGGGTATCGCCCGGAACCACCTTCTTGCGGAACTTCACATCATCGAGCTTCATGAAGTAAGTACTCCAGCGCTCAGGCTCTTCCAACTGGTTCAATACGAGCAGACCGCCACACTGTGCCATCGCCTCTACCTGGAGAACGCCTGGCATCACTGGCTCTTCAGGGAAGTGACCGGTGAAGAAAGGCTCGTTGCTGGTTACATTCTTTACGCCCACGATGCTGTTAGGACCCATAGCAATGACCTTATCGACCAGCTGCATAGGGTAGCGGTGAGGCAGGAGCTGACGGATGCGGATATTATCCATGATTGGCTCCTCGTTAGGATCGTAGATAGGAGCCTGAATCTCGTGCTTGCGAATCTCCTTGCGCATGAGGCGGGCGAACTTGTTGTTTACGGTATGGCCAGGACGGGTAGCGATGATGCGGCCCTTGATAGGCTTGCCGATGAGTGCCATATCGCCGATGATATCGAGCAGTTTATGACGTGTACATTCGTTCTCCCACTGCAATGGACGGTGCTGGATGTAACCCAACTTGTTGGCATCCATGTGAGGCACCTTGAGATGGTCGGCGAGCTGGTCGAGCTGAGCCTGTTCTACCTGGCGCTCGTAGATAACGATGGCATTGTCCAGGTCACCACCCTTAATGAGGTTAGCCTGGAGCAGAGGCATGATGTCGCGTACGAAAACGAAGGTACGTGCTGATGCAATCTCCTCTGCGTATGTCTCCATCTTTTCGAGGGTAGCAAACTGGCTGTTGATGAATTTGCTCTCGAAAGAACACATGGCTGTGATGCTGAAGTCCTCGTCAGGAAGGATGGTGATGACAGAACCATTATCATCTTTCACCTCAATCTTATGACGGATGATGTAGTAGTCTTTCTCAGCATTCTGCTCCTGGATGCCTATGCTCTGGATCTTCTCTACATACGGAGCTGCAGAACCGTCGAGGATAGGGAACTCAGGACCGTTTACCTGAATGAGACAGTTGTCGATGCCGAGGGCATAGAGTGCTGACATACCATGCTCGATGGTAGAAACGCGGATATCGCCCTTACCGAGTACGGTACCGCGCTGTGTTTCAACAACGTTCTCAGCTACAGCCTGGATAACAGGCTCGCCTTCGAGGTCGATGCGCTGTATTTTATAACCGGTGTTCTCTGGTGCAGGATTGAAAGTTACGGTGAGGCTCAAGCCTGTATGCAAACCCTTTCCACAAAGAGAGAAACTACCTTTCAGTGTCTTCTGTTTTGACATAACGATTTATTTTAATGTTAGGTGTTAAATGTTAAGTGTTAACTTGTTGGGGCATTCGCTCATTTAACATTTAACACTTCACATTTAACATTGAAAAAAATTACTTTTTCTTTAATTCTTCAATCTGCTTCTTCAGGTTGTTGAGTTCCTTGTACATGTCAGGCAAACGACGGAAGATAGCCTGAGACTTGAAGTAAGCGCGCTGCTCCATAGGAGGAGTTCCGATGAGCTGCTGGCCGCTCTTGAGGCTGCCTGGAACACCGCTCTGGGCACCGAGGAACACCTTATCGCCGATAGTGATGTGGCCGGCAATACCCACCTGACCGCCAAACATACACCATTCGCCTACCTTTGTACTGCCTGCTACACCTACCTGAGAAGACATCACGGTGTTGGCGCCGATGTCGGTATTGTGGGCAATCTGTACGAGGTTGTCGAGCTTTACGCCCTTGCGAACATAGGTAGAACCCATTGTAGAACGGTCTACACAAGTGTTGGCACCAATCTCTACATCGTCTTCGATGGTAACGATACCAATCTGAGGAATCTTGTCGTAACCTTCAGGACCTGGAGCGAATCCGAATCCGTCGGCACCGATTACACAACCGGCATGAAGCGTAACGTTATTGCCTAATTTACAGCCGTGATATACGGTAACGTTTGGATAGATGAGTGCATTCTTACCAATCTTCACACCCTCTCCAATGTAGGCATGAGGATAAATCTGGCTACCTTCGCCTACCTCTGCACCATCGCTGATATATGCGAAAGCACCTACATATACGCCTTCAGCCACCTTAGCCTTTGGAGATACGAAAGCCAGCGGATCGATGCCGGTCTTCTTAGGCTTCATGGATTCGTACATCTGCAGGAGCTTAGCCACACACTCGTATGCATTCTTCACACGGATGAGGGTTGTGCTGACAGGGTGTTCCAATTCTACGGTTTCATCAATGAGTACGATGCTTGACTTGGTTTCGTAAACATAATGAGTGTATTTAGGGTTAGAAAGGAACGAGATAGCGCCTTCCTTACCTTCTTCGATTTTTGCGAAGGTGTTGACTGTTGCGTTCTCATCACCTTCCACACGGCCCTGAACGAACTGGGCTATTTGTTGAGCGGTAAATTCCATAATTTATCTGACTTCTAGTTGGTTTTATTTAGGTTCCCAAGGCATCATTACCTTTAGGTAACCGCAATTTGTTTGCAAAAATAGCAAAAAAGATTTAGATTCTCGACTTTATTTTGTAATATTTTGCTTTTTCGCCCCATAAAAAGGTATTTTTTAGGCGCAAAGCCTCTTTTTCAAGATACTTTGCGCCTAAATCGAGTTTTTATAACTTAGCAAGTTCTGCTGCCATTTCTGCCTGCAACTCCTTAGCTTTCTGACCTGCTACCTCAGCAAAGTCATCGCCGTTGCTGGCATAGATGATGCCGCGGGAAGAGTTGACGAGCAAGCCGCAGTCCTTGATGATGCCATACTTGCAAACCTCCTGCAGGCTGCCACCCTGTGCACCTACGCCCGGTACGAGGAGGAAGTGGTTAGGAGCCACCTTGCGGATGTCTTCGAACATCTTGCCCTGTGTAGCGCCTACTACATACATCATGTTCTCATCGTTGCCCCATTCCTGGCTCTTCTTGAGAACCTTCTCGAAGAGGCGCTCGCCCTCCTTATCCTCGGTGAGCTGGAAGTCGTGGCTACCCTTGTTGCTAGTAAGTGCCAGGAGGATAACCCACTTGCCGTCATACTCGAGGAATGGCTTGACAGAATCCTCACCCATATAAGGAGCTACGGTTACTGAGTCGATATTGTACTCCTCGAAGAATGTCTGGGCATACATCTTGCTGGTGTTGCCGATATCGCCGCGCTTGGCATCTGCGATGATGAAGTGGTTTGGATAGTGGCTGTGGAGATACTTGATGGTGTTTTCGAAGGCAATCATGCCATCGATTCCGCGGCTCTCATAGAAAGCCAGGTTTGGCTTGTAAGCCACACAGTATGGGGCTGTTGCGTCGATGATAGCCTTGTTGAATCTGAATATCATTTCGGCTTCTGCGCCCTGGATGTCTTCACTCTCGGTGATGCACTTAGGCAACTTGTTGATATCTGTGTCAAGACCTACGCACAAGAAACTCTTCTTGGCGAAAATCTGCTCTACGAGTTCTTTTCTGTTCATAATGGATTGATATGATGATTCATCGCCCCGAAGTACGGAACGATGAATCGGGGTTTTACAATTCTGTTTCTTTCAGCTTCTCTGCGTTCTCGGCTACGGTCAGGGCATCAATCATGTCCTGAATATCACCTGCCAGGAAACCGTTGAGATCGTGAGTGGTGTAACCGATACGGTGGTCGGTAACACGGCCCTGCGGGAAGTTGTAGGTACGGATCTTCGCACTGCGGTCGCCGGTAGAAACGAGGCTCTTGCGGCGGCTGGCGATATCGTCAACATACTTCTGGTGCTCACGGTCGTGGATGAATGTATAGAGGCGGCTCAAGGCACGCTCCTTGTTCTTTGGCTGGTCACGGGTTTCAGTACACTCGATGAGGATTTCCTCAACCTCGCCTGTGTTAGGGTTTTTCCAAGGGTAGCGGAGACGTACACCAGACTCCACCTTGTTCACGTTCTGACCACCGGCACCTGAACTTCTGAAGGTATCCCACTTGATGTCTCCTTCGTTGATGTTCACCTCAAACTTGTCTGCCTCTGGCAATACGGCCACGGTAGCAGCTGAGGTGTGCATACGGCCCTGTGTTTCAGTAGCAGGCACACGCTGAACACGGTGAACACCTGATTCGTACTTCAATGTACCGTAAACGTCAGTACCGCTTACAGCGA
>OGYV01001482.1_pt1 | contig 17652 bp, 17 predicted proteins | sample 1576651 | NCBI WGS metagenome assembly OGYV01 (sample SAMEA3541570, study PRJEB24748) | human gut metagenome | biome: human gut; feature: human-associated habitat; material: faeces | place: China | collected 2012
AGATTATTTATATGAGTTAGAGGATAAAACAACAGTATTTGATCAATTAAAGAATGAATATCTGATAGAAAAGTATTATCGGTGTCGAATAGCCTTTTAGTTAAAATAATAAATTAAGGTACGAGAAATCGTATCTTTTTTATTTGAAAATGATTTTCTTGGTTAGAATTAATACTACAAGTCCAAAAAAGATTTTAATAATAATTATTTTGACTAAATAATCCAATAGAAATAAGGACTTATATCAGTATAATCATAATTGAAGGGAATGATTATATGAAGCTAATACCTATAGGAATAGAAAACTTTAAAGAAATGATTGATAAAAATTACTATTATATAGATAAAACAAATTTAATTATAGATTTTTTAAATGAACAAGTTATCTTTTGTACAAGACCGCGAAGATTTGGAAAAACACTTAATATGTCCATGCTTTATTATTTCTTTTCTATCAAAGAAAAAGAAAATGCGTATTTATTTGATCATTTAAATATTTCAAAAAATAAAGAAGCTTTAAAACATCAAAATAAGTATCCAACAATACTTATTTCTTTAAAAGAAATGAAAAGTTCTTCTTTTAAAGCTCAAATAATTTCTTTTTCTAATATCATCTATGAATTATTAGAAAAAAATTTGGAAATATTATCTTCAGCTCAATTAACTGATACAACAAAGAAAAAACTAAATAGTTTGCATGATGAAACAACATCAATTGAAGATTTAAAATTTTCACTAAGGGTTATATCTAATGCCTTATATACTCATTATCATCAAAAAGTGATTGTTCTTATTGATGAATACGATGTTCCATTACAATCAGCGTATCAAAATAATTATTACGATGAAATGGTAGATTTTCTAAGAAGTGTCTTTTCTTCAGCGCTTAAAACAAATGATGCTCTAGAAAAAGGAATTATGACAGGATGTCTTAGAATATCTAAAGAAAGTATCTTTACGGGTTTAAATAATTTTACTTCTTATTCTCTTTTAAATAATGGAGGTAGTGAGTATTTTGGCTTTAATGAAAAAGAAGTCAAACAGTTATTAGAAGATTATCAATTATCATCTTATATGGATGAAGTCAAAGAATGGTATGATGGTTATCTATTTGGAAATATAGAAATCTATAATCCTTGGAGTACATTGATGTATGTCAAAAATAAAATACAGGATCAATCTTTTAAACCTGTTTCCTTTTGGGCAAATACTAGTGGAAATGATCTTGTGGTGAATTATATCCAAAATGGTGATAGAAAATTACGACAAGAATTTGAATCATTAATGAATGGACATGCTTTAACCAAGTATATCAGACCAGAACTTACTTATCGAGAAATGGATAATATCAATAATATCTATAGTTTTCTTTTACTTACAGGTTATTTAAGAGTCATTGAAGATTTAGGAGAAAACAAATATAGACTTGTTATTCCAAATAAAGAAGTGTATGAAATCTATAAACAAACATTCATGGCTTACTTTGAAGATTATACAACAAGTAGAAAGAATAAACTTTATCAAGAACTTATTCAAGGTGATACAAAGAAAGTAAATCTATTGCTTAATGACATATTATTAAGAAGCATTAGTTACTTTGATAATCAAGAATCTTTTTATCATGGATTCTTAGTAGGATTATTGAATGATTATGAAGTGACATCTAATAGAGAAGCAGGTCATGGAAGATTTGATGTATGTGTTTTGCCTGATAGTATATTAGGAACAGTAGTACTTATAGAATGTAAACATTCTATAAGTGAAGATGATTTGATAGATGATGCTAGAGAAGGTGTACAACAAATCATAGATCAAAAGTATTTAGAGGAAAGAAGATTTAAGAAATATGAAAATGTTGTAGGATATGGAATCTCTTTTTATAAAAAACAATGTTATGTAGTTAAAATGAATAATAATTCAAAGTAAAAAAAGTGGTATCACGAAAATGGATACCACTTTTATGTAAGAATATTATTTAAGAAAAGTTTTTTCTTACAAATAATGTTTTACTGATTATTTGTATATGATGTTGTTCTATTTCGTGAGGGTGTAAAATATTAGAAAGAAAACATATTATTATAAACAAAGGGATGTTTAGAAATTGATTTCTAGATATCCCTTTTTGTATTAATAAAAATACGCAGAATATTAAATTCTACGGCTTTATTGGAGGTTCTATTTTATTAATTTGTTGTTTTTTAAAATCTAATGATGTATGTACATAACGATTAAGTGTAATATTAACATTAGCATGTCCTAATGTTTCACTTAATGTTTTTACATCAATATTTGTTTTAATACAGTTTGTAGCATAGGTATGTCTTAATGTATGAAATGTAGCATCGATATCATTAGCTTTGCATATTTTCCTAAAATTTTTTTGAATAACTCTAGGATCCATAGGAATTTCTTTATTTGATAAAATAAAGAAATCTTTGTTATTAAGATCATTATATTTTTTTAAATATTCTATTAAAAAATCAGGAAGTATCACACTTCGAATAGAACTTGTTGATTTTGGTTCTAAAATATAGAGCTGTGTTTTTTGTTCATGATTTTCACTTTTTAATCTTTGTACTGTTTTAGTTATAGAAATCATACTATTATCTAAATCAATATCTTCCCATTTTAAGGCACATATTTCGCCTATTCTTAGTCCTGCATATAATCCTAAAGCCATTGCGAGTGATATTCTTTGTTTATTATTTAAACAATACTGCCAGATAATCATTTCTTTTTCTAATGTAAGTGGTTCTTTAGTTTTAGATTTTTGACTAAACTTAATAACATTAAAATCTAATTTCTTTAATCCATGTGTACGTTCACCATATCTATAAATAGCTTTTAACGTACACTGGATAGAATTAACAATACTTGTTGATAAATTCATTACATTGATTAAATGATCAATGTAATGAATAATATGAAGTTCTGTTAATTCTTCTATTTTATTTTCTTTTAAATAAGGATTTATGTGTTTTGTGACAATACTTTCATACTTACAATATGTAGAATATTTAACAGAGATCTTCTTAGTTAGTAGCCATTCTTCTTGAATTGTTAGTTTTTTTTCTTCCATATATTTCTCCTCTTTTTCTTTATTTTTATTACTGAACGACCTTATATTTTACTAAACGACATTGCTTTTTTAAAATAAAAAGAAAAAAGTAGAATTATGTTTCTTTTAAGGTTTATTTGTGCTATAGTTCATTCGTAGAATTTAATAATCTATGGTTTTTATTATGCTTACAAACATTGAAACTTCTGCTTTTGTTTCAATGTCAAAAAAGGAGAAAACAAATGGCTGTATTTACAAGTATGTATGATCCTATGAATAAAGATAAAGAAAAACTGATGAATGAAAATGAAGAACTGTTAAAAGACATGCTGGACTTTGCTATTAAGGAACTAGAAGACAATGAAATAGAACTCATTAATCAAATGAAGGTATGTGATGACTATCAAAGCATCTTTGAATGTCTTAAACAGAGAGCTTTGAAAAGACAGGGAAAAAGCTAATGAACTATTATGTCTTGTTCTGTCAAAGCTTAAAGATAGAAAAGCTCTATCATACATTCAATCTTAAAAAGGATACGGAAGCCTTCATACCAAGAATGGAAAGATATATACGTTCTAAAGATAAGATCGTTATTCAGAATATGTTTCCAGGCTATCTCTTTATTAAAACAAGAATGAATCAGACAGAGTTTGATACATTGCTTCTATTAATGAAAGAAGAAAGAGATGGAGTCATCAGAGAATTAAAAAAGGAAGAAGTATCAGCACTAACCAAAGAAGAAATAAAGCTTCTAGATATTCTTTTGAATAAACAATACCTATTAGTTATGTCAAAAGGATATAAGGTCAATGGAAGGACAAAGATTATTGAAGGACCATTGAAAAAATTAGAAGAACATATTGTCGCAGTAGATAAGAAAAGTCATGAAGCAGTACTGAATATTGAATTCTTAAACAAAAAATTAAAAGCAGGGATAGAAATGCAGAATAAAGAAGTATAGCGTAGGGGGAGCCGCCTGTACATCTTATTTGAATATAGTTTACCTAGTCTAATATAAACACTTATTGGATAGGTAAACTATATTCTTTTTTTTATTTAAAAGAGGGGGAGGATATAATATGGAATTTAAAGCTTTTGAAAATAAAGTTTGGCTTTCTTCACCAACCATGCATGGTGAAGAAATGGAATATGTCAAAGAAGCCTATGATACCAACTGGATGTCTACAGTTGGTAAAAATATTAATGAAGTAGAAAAAATCACTTGTGAAAAGATTGGATGTAAATATGCAGTTGCTTTATCAGCAGGTACAGCAGCTTTACATCTTGCTGTAAAGGCAGCAGGAGTAAGACCTGGTGACAAGGTATTCTGCAGTGATATGACTTTTGATGCAACTGTCAATCCAGTTGTCTATGAAGGTGGTATTCCAATCTTTATCGACAGTGAATATGAAACATGGAACATGGATCCAAAAGCACTAGAAAAGGCTTTTGAAATCTATCCTGATGTCAAGGTAGTCGTTATCGTTCATCTATATGGAACACCATGTAAGTGGGATGAAATCAAAGAAATCTGTGACAGACATAACGCTGTTATTATTGAAGATGCTGCAGAAGCATTAGGAGCTACATATAAAGGAAGACCTTGTGGTCAATTAGGTGATTATAATGCTATTTCATTTAATGGAAATAAGATCATTACAGGATCATCAGGAGGAATGTTCCTTACAGATGATGAAGAAATGGCAAACAAGGTAAGAAAATGGTCAACACAGTCAAGAGAAAATGCGCCATGGTATCAGCATGAAGAATTGGGATACAACTATCGTATGTCAAATGTGATTGCAGGAGTCGTAAGAGGACAATATAAATATCTTGATGAACATAGCGCACAGAAAAAAGCTATCTATGAAAGATATAAGGAAGGACTAAAAGATCTTCCATTACAAATGAATCCGGTTGATGAAGAAAATACAAAACCAAACTACTGGCTTTCATGTATCTTAATTAATGAAGAAGCTATGTGTAAACAGGTAAGAAGTGAACAAGAATATCTCTATGTATCAGAAAAAGGAAAATCATGTCCACATGAGATTCTAGATACATTGTTTAAATACAATGCAGAAGGAAGACCAATCTGGAAACCAATGCATATGCAGCCAATCTATAGAAACAATGCCTTCATTACAAGAGAAGGAGACGGAAGAGCGAAGACAAATGCCTATATCAAAGGTGGAACACTTGGAAAAGATGGTAGACCATTGGATGTAGGAATGGATATCTTCCAAAGAGGATTATGTCTGCCTTCAGATAACAAGATGACACCAGAACAACAGGATATGATTATTGAAATGATTAGGAGCTGTTTTGAATAATGTACAGATATTTTTTTAAGAGACTGCTTGATTTTGTCTTGTCATTATTAGCCATCATTGTTTTAAGTCCAGTTCTTTTGATAACTGCTATTCTAGTAAGAAGCAAACTGGGTTCTCCAGTTATCTTCAGACAGGAAAGACCTGGAAAGAACGAAAAGATATTTACACTTTATAAGTTTAGAACAATGACTGATGAAAAAGATGAAGAAGGAAATCTGTTGCCGGATGAAGTAAGACTTACAAAATTTGGAAAAATGCTTAGATCGACAAGTCTGGATGAACTTCCAGAACTTTTCAATATCTTAAAAGGAGATATGTCGATCGTAGGACCAAGACCATTACTTGTAAGATATCTACCTTTATACAATGAACATCAAAAACACAGACATGATGTCAGACCAGGATTTACAGGCTGGGCACAATGCAATGGAAGAAATGCCATCAGCTGGGAAGAAAAGTTTGATCTGGATGTCTATTATGTCAATCATATTACATTCTTATTGGATGTCAGAATCATCTTTAAAACAGTAAAGACAGTATTGTGTCGAGAAGGTATCTCTTCTAAGACATCAGCAACGATGGAAGAATTCAGAGGAACACCTGATGAATAAGAAGATAGTCATTATAGGTGCAAGCGGTCATGGAAAGGTCATTGCTGATATAGCCAGATTGAACGGCTATGAAGAAATACTGTTTCTAGATGATGATACAAGTAAAAGAAGCTGTGGAAAGTACAAAGTTATAGGGACATCTAAAGAGATAACCAAATATAGAGATTATGATTTTATCATCGCTATAGGTAATAACAGAATCAGAGAAAAAATATCAGATACATTAGGAAAAGAAAATATAAAGCAAACAGTTCTTATACATCCAAGTGCAGTCATTGATGAAACAGCAATAATTAAAGAAGGAACAGTTGTTATGGCAAATGCAGTTATCAATGCATCTGTACAAATAGGAAGAAGCTGTATCATCAATACAGCTTCTTCAATAGATCATGATTGTATTATTAATGATTTTGTACATATATCTCCAGGAGTACATGTAGCGGGAACAGTAACAATAGGTAGAAATACATGGATAGGTATAGGATCTACAGTAATCAATAATCTAGAAATCTGTGCTAACTGTATTATAGGTGCAGGAAGTACAGTTATTAAAGATATAAAAGAAGAGGGAACTTATATAGGTTCACCAGCAGAAAGGATGAAAAAAATGACAAACTTAAAAATCGTCGGGGTGGGGTCACATAGAGTAGATTGCTATGTACCTTCATATGAAATGGGGTGCATTTCATGAAAATCTTATTTACAAGTGTAGGTAGAAGAGTTGAATTGATTCAACAGTTTAAAGAAGCAGCTAAAGAATTAAATATTGATCTAACAATTATCGGATGCGATTTAGTAGATACTGCACCAGCATTATATTTTTGTGATGAAAAAGAAATTGTTTGTCGTATAGATGATGAAAATTATATTCCTATGTTGTTGAATATATGTAAAGAAAAAAATGTTGATTGTTTGATTCCAACAATTGATACTGATCTTATGAAATTAGCAAAAGATAAATATAGATTTGAAGAGATAGGGACAAAGGTTTTTATTGCAAGTGAAGATAAAGTAAAAGTCTGCAGAGATAAGAGATATACTGCAGATTATTTTATCTCTCTTGGTTTAAAATCACCTGTTCCTGTCGATGATGTTAATAAATATAATTTAGGATTTCCTGCATTTATCAAACCTAAAGATGGTAGCTCTAGTATAAACGCTTTTAAAGTTGAAAATGAGGAAGAACTTATTTCATATTCTAAACAGGTAGATGATTATATTATTCAACCATTTATTTCTGGTAAAGAATATACAATTGATATTTTCTGTGATTACGAAGGCAATCCAATATATATCACTCCTAGAGAAAGAATTGCTGTACGTTCAGGAGAAGTATTAAAAACTAAAATAGTTCAAGATCAAAAGATGATAGAGGAAATGAAAGTTCTTCTTCAAGATTATAAACCTAGTGGAGCAATAACAGTTCAACTTATTAGAGATAAAAATACAGATGATAATTACTATATTGAAATCAATCCCCGTTTTGGTGGAGGAGCACCATTAAGCATGAAAGCGGGAGCAAACAGTGCCAAAGCAACATTAAAAATACTTAATGGTGAAAAATTAGTATATGTTGATCATGTAGCAGAAGATGGTGCTATTTATAGTAGATTTGACCAAAGTGTTAGGGTGAAATAATGATAGGAATTAGTGATATTTTAGAAGTTGAAAAATATATTGATGATGTTGAAGTTGTTTTATTTGATTTAGATGATACTTTGTATTTAGAAAGAGATTATGTAAGAAGTGGTTATAAAAAAATAGCAGAATATTTAAATATGCCTTACATTGAAGAAGAAATGTGGAATGTTTTTTTATCTGGCGGAAAAGCAATAGATGAAGTATTAGAAAAATATAATCTATTAAATAGAAAAGAAGAAGCTTTAAATGTTTATAGGTTTCAAGAACCAGACATTACTCTTTCTAAAGAAGTTAAAGAAATGTTGTATCGTATAAAGCAACATAAAAAAGTAGGAATTATAACAGATGGAAGACCTGAAGGACAAAGAGCTAAAATAAAAGCTTTAGATTTAAAAGTTGATAAGATCATTATTACTGATGAATTAGGTGGGACAGAATTCAGAAAACCATGCCCTAAAGCATTTCAACTTATGAAAGAATATTTTGATATAGAATATCAAAATATGATTTATATTGGTGACAATATAAATAAAGATTTTATTGCACCCAAAAAACTAGGTATGAAATATATCTGGTTTAAAAATAAAGATGGGTTGTACAAATAGTTAAAAAGAATATTTATATATACGATTTTTTTATTATTTATTTGTCCAACATTTTATATAACTATAGATGGAGGTGAAGAGATGAAGAAGATATTAATATTAGCTAATAATTCAGGAGGATTATATCGCTTTAGAAAAGAACTGATAGAAAAGATGATTGAAGAAGGTCATCAGGTTTATGCATCTACACCTTTTGATGATAATATAGATGATTTAAAAGAAATAGGAGTTTCTTTAATAGAAACTCCTATTAATAGAAGAGGAATGAATCCAGTTAAGGACTTTAGATTATTAATAACTTATTTTAAGATGGTTAAAAAAGTAAAACCTGATCTTATTATGACATATACAATAAAACCTAATCTTTATGGTGGAACAATAGCAAGAATACTCAATAAGCAGTACGCAATCAATATTACAGGATTGGGTACTGCTTTTCAAAATGAAGGATTCTTAAAGAAGATGGTTGTTACTTGGTATAAGTTTGTATGTAAGAAAGTAAAAGTAGTCTTCTTTGAAAATGTAGGCAATAAAGAAGTATTTACATCAAATAAGATATTAAAAGAAGATAAATGTATCTGTTTAAATGGAGCAGGTGTCAATCTAGAAGATTTTCCATTTAAACCATATCCAGAAAATGAAGATGTTCTTCATTTTTTATTTATTGGAAGAATAATGAAAGAAAAAGGAATAGAAGAATTATTCTATGCTATCAATAGATTAAAAGAAGAAGGATATCCAGTAGTGTTAGATATATTAGGTGGATATGAAGATAACTATAAGGAACAAACAGATGAATATGTTAATAAAGGAATCGTTAATTATTATGGCTATCAAAGTGATGTAAGACCATTTATAGAGAATGCACATTGTTTTGTATTACCTTCATATCATGAAGGTATGGCTAATACATTGTTAGAAAATGCATCAATGGGAAGACCACTTATTACAAGTAATATTCATGGATGTCTAGAAGCCATCCATGATAATGGGTATTTGTGTAAAGTTAAAAATCAAGAAAATTTATATAAGAAAATGAAAGAATTTCTAGAATTAAATCATGATGAAAGAGTACAAATGGGATTTAATTCTAGAAAACATGTAGAAGAAGTATTTGATAAAAGAAAAGTAGTAGAAAAGACAATGAAAGGAATGAATATATGAGTACACCTTTAATATCTATTATCGTTCCTGTATATAATGCAGAAAAATACTTACAAAAATGTATGAATTCTTTGATTAATCAAACGTATAGAAATTTAGAAATTATTTGTATTAATAATGGTTCTACAGATAAAAGCTCAAATATTCTTAAGGAATATGAAAATAAAGATAAGCGCATAAAAGTTATTGAAACAGTAAATGAAGGTGTTTCTATAGCACGAAATAAAGGTATTGAACTTATTAAAGGTGATTACACTATGTTTGTTGATTCTGATGATTGGATAGATTTAGATACATGTGAAATTGCTTTAAATAAGATAAAAGATGAAAATGCTGATATTGTGATGTGGTCATATGTAAGAGAGTTTGAAAATAAATCGTTAAAGAAACATATTTTTGATGAAAGACAGATTATTTTTGAAGGAGAAAGTTTAAAAAATATTCATAGACGATTTATTGGGTTAACAGGAGAAGAATTGTCTAATGTAGAGAATGCAGATGCCCTATGTCCTGTATGGGGTAAATTATATAAAAGCTCATTGATTATGGATCATAATATTCAATTTATTGATATTAGAAAAATTGGAACTTATGAGGATGGTATGTTTAACCTTCATTTGTTTAATTATGCTGATAAAGCAGTTTATATAGATCAATATTTTTATCATTATAGAAAGAATAATAATAGCAGTGTTACTTCAAAATATAATGAAAATCTATATAGAAATTGGAATAATCTTTATGGAATAATGAATGATTATATCAAACATGAACAATTAGATTATACTTTTAATCGGGCACTTTTTAATAGGATTAGCATTGGTATTCTTGGTTTAGGATTAAATATCTTGGGTTGTGATTGTAATTTTATTAAAAAGATAAAAATGATTAAGGAAATAATAAGTTCTAAACAATATAGAAAAGCAGTTAAAAATTTAAAAATAGATTACTTTCCAATTCATTGGAAGTTTTTTTATTTTTGTGCAAAGCATAATTTATCTTTAGGATTATATCTATTATTGCTTTGCATCAAAAAAATTATTAATAGATAGGAGGAGAGAAAGTGGAACCTATTAGAGTTCTCAATATGTTTACAATAATGGATCGTGGTGGTGCTGAAACTATGGTCATGAATTATTACAGGAAAATTGATCGTAGTAAAGTTCAATTTGACTTTCTTGTTCATAGAAATGAAAGAGGTGCTTACGATGATGAAATAGAGGCTATGGGAGGAAGAATATACCGTATGATTCCTATATATCCTCAAAATTTCAGTGAATATAAAAAGATGCTTAGAAAGTTCTTTGATGAACATAATGAATATTCTATTATTCATTCTCATATGTCTGAGTTGGGGTATTTTGCCTTTAAAGAAGCAAAGAAACATGATGTACCAATAAGAATCTGTCATGCTCATAATGCTGCCTGTGGTTTTGATTTAAAAATGATTATGAGAACTTATTTTAAAAAAGCAATGATGCCTTATATCACACATTTGTTTACATGTGGCTATGAAGCAGGTGACTGGTTATATGGTAAGAAAAATGAAGAGCGTTTTATACATCTTAACAATGCTATTGATGTACAACGATTTGTATATAACGAAGAAATCAGAAATAAATATAGAAAAAAATTAAATATAGAAGATAAATTTGTAGTAGGACATGTAGGCAGATTCAATAAGCAAAAAAATCACGAACGTCTTATTTCTTTATTTTCTCATATTTATAAACAAAATAATAATGCAATTCTTTTATTAATTGGTGGAGGAGAATTAGAGGAATCTATTCATAACCTTGTAAAAGAATATAAATTAGAAGATGCAGTTTATTTTTTAGGACAAAAAAGTGATGTCAATAATTATATGCAAGCATTTGATATCTTTTTATTTCCCTCATTGTTTGAAGGAATTCCAGTAACGATGATAGAAGCTCAAAGTTCAGGATTGCAATGTTTTATTTCAAATGTTATACCTGCTCAATGTATCATTTCTGAGAATGTTGAAACATTTTCTCTTGATGAAAGTGATGAAAAGATTGCAAGTGATGTATTAAATAAACATCAGAATTTTATAAGAAAAGATATGTCAGAAATAATTAGAAATAAAGGTTTTGATGTAAATAAAAATGCTAAAGAATTGGAGGAATTTTATATTAATGAGTACAACAGATCTAAATAAACCTACATTAACAGTATTTACTCCAGCGTATAATAGAGCATATACATTGCATTTATGTTATGAAAGTCTAGTTAAACAAACTTGCAAAGATTTTAAATGGTTAATTATAGATGACGGTTCTACTGATAATACGAAAGAGTTAATAAATTCATGGATGGATAACGATAATGGATTTGAAATAGAATATGTTTATAAGAAAAATGGTGGAATGCATACGGCGCACAATAAAGCCTATGAAATAATAGATACTGAATTAAATGTATGTATTGATTCAGATGATTATATGGCAGATGATGCTGTAAAAAAAATCATCAATTTTTGGAAACAATATGGAAGTAAAAAATATGCAGGTGTTATAGCATTGGATGCAACATTTGATAATAGAGTAATCGGTAAAGAATTCCCTAAAGATTTAAAAGAAACAACATTATCTGGATATTATGATCAAGGAGGACAAGGAGATAAAAAATTAATATATCGAACAGATCTTATGAAAAAGTATCCACCATATCCTGTTTTCGAAGGAGAAAAGTATGTTTCTTTAGGATATAAGTATTTACTATGTGATCAAGACTATAAATTGTTGGTTTTAAATGAAATAGTTTGTAATGTTGAATATAGAGAAGATGGCTCAAGTTTGAATATGTTTAGACAATATTTAAGAAATCCTAAAGGATTTGCGTTTATTAGAAAAATAGATATGAAATATAATAAAAGTTTAAAAAAGAATTTAAAATCATGCATACATTATGTATCTAGCAGTTTTATTTCTCATAATAAACATTTTATAAAAGAATCACCAAAAAAAGTGATGACTGTATTAATGATTCCTTTTGGCTTTCTTTTATATATATTTGTTAAAAATAAAGGAAAATAAATTTAATAATAAGTAGAAGGAAGGTGAGAGAGTGGTTATCAATTTTTCAATATTAGGTGTCATTATGTTTGTAAGTATGTTTTGGGAAAAAGGGACAAGAAAAATAAAAGCAAGTAGATGGTCAACATATATTATGCCATTGTTACCTTTTCTATTAGTGTTTGGTTATATTACGTTTTTGGCAGCAATGAGAACAAATGTTAATGATACACATGCTTATAAACAATCTTTTGAAAATTTGCCAGGAACGCTTGAGAATATTAATGCAATTATTATGAGTGATGGTAAGGATAAGGGGTTTAATATTCTAGGTAATCTTTTTAAAATGTTTATTTCAACTGATTATCATATGTGGTTTGCATTATTTGCGATTATTGAATCAGCAATCTTCATTCATATTTTAAGAAGAGAAACAGTAAGTTTATTGGATACATGTTTTTATTTATTTTCAAGTACTTTGTATTATAACTATTTTTCAATGATGAGACAGTGGTTTGCAGTATCATTGTTTTTTTTAGCATTTAAATGGATGAAAAGAAGAGAATTCATACCATATTTATTAATTTGTTTATTTGCTGCTCAATTTCATAATTCAGCGTATATGTGTATACCAATATATTTCCTGGTTAATGATGAACCGTTTAGTAAAAAACAAATGGTTTACATACTAGTATTATGTATTGCAGTATTTGGATTAAGTCCAATTTTGTCCTCATTAGGAAGCTCGGATAGTACATATAGTTATGTATATACTACTATGACAGGAAATTCAGGATCATCTCCAGTGAGAATTCTTATTGCTAGTGTTCCTATTTTGATAAGTTTTTTATATAGAAATAAAATAAGAGCTTTAAATAATCAAACATTGAATATGTCACTTAATCTATCAATGTTTAATCTTTTATTAACTGTTCTAGCGACATTTACTAGTGGATTATACATTATCAGGTTTGCGACATATTTTAGTATATTTAATATGATCTTATTTCCATTTTTATTAGAAATGGTATTAAAAGGAGAAAATAGGAAAATCATTAAAGTATGTTTTTTTGTTTTTTATTTTATTTTTTATATTTACCAAATGAATCATCAAGGATCATTTGGATATTCAAGTGATGTTATTGGAACATATTATTAAAAAGTATAATTTTAAAGCTAATTAAATAGGAATTTTTTATAAGGAGGTCAAAATGAAAAAAATATTAATTATTTCTCATGCTATGGAAATAGGTGGTGCTGAAAGAGCATTGCTTGGTCTATTGAATAGTTTAGATTATTCAAAATATCAAGTAGATCTATTTCTATGCAGACATCAAGGGGATTTATACAAACAAATACCTAAACAAGTGAATATACTTCCTGAAAATAAAGCAAAGTATTTAGCAGTTCCGATAATTGATTTACTTAAGCAAAGAGAATTTAAAGTATTCTATGGCAGAATGAAATCTAAATTATTGTCTAAAAGAAAAGTAAGAAAATTAAGGTTAAATAACGATAATCAAGTAGAGCTTACATACAGTCATAAATATACATATAAATATTTTGATTTTATAAATAAAGATACTACTTATGATTTAGCTATTTCTTTTCTGACACCACATTATATTTGTTTAAATAAATGTAGTGCAAAAAAGAAAATAGCATGGATTCATACAGATTATTCAACGATAGATATAGATGTAGAAACTGAGCTTGCAATGTGGAATGGCTATGATTATGTAGCTTCTATATCAGATAATTGTACTGATTCCTTTTTAAGTAAGTTTCCTACTTTAAAAGATAAGATAGTAAGAATTGATAATATTATTACAAATCAAATGATAGAAGATCAATCTAATGAGTTTATACCTAATGATCTACCTCAAAAGGAAGGATATCTATTATGTTCAATAGGAAGATTTACCAATGCTAAAAATTTTGATAATGTTCCTGAAATATGTAAATTTATTTTAGAAAAAGGCATCAATGTAAAATGGTATCTTATTGGGTTTGGTGGAGATGAACAGCTAATTAGAAATAAGGTTCAAGAATATAACATGCAAGAGCATGTTTTTATTTTGGGTAAAAAAACAAACCCTTATCCGTATATAAAAGCATGTGATTTTTATATACAACCAAGTAGATATGAAGGAAAAGCTGTTACTGTTAGAGAAGCTCAAATATTGTGTAAGCCAGTTGTTATTACTGATTTTCCTACTTCAAAGAGTCAATTAATAGATGGTTATGATGGTGTAATTGTTCCAATGGATAATACAGGATGTGCAAAAGGTATTGTTGATTTTATTAGAAATAAGGAACTGCAAGAAAAGATTATAAATAATTTAAAAAATAATGATTACAGTAACAGTAAAGAAGTTGAAAAGATATACAGGATAGTAGGTGATTAAATGATTGTATTACATTGTTTTGGAAACTTAAATGTAGGTGGAGCAGAAACTCTCATAATCAATACATTAAAAAAATTGAGGGGGGGGGTTAAAAATCAAGATATTGAATTTGAATTTTTAACCTTTTCAAGTGAATCGGGTTTTTATGATCAGACAGTATCTGAATATGGATGTTCTATTTATCGACTTCCTTCAATTAGTACAATAGGATTATATAGATATATAAAAGAGATGATTCATTTTTTTAAAAGTCATCAAGTTGATGTAGTGCATTCTCATATGGATTGGCAAGGAGGCTTTATTGCTTATGCTGCTCATAAGGCAGGTATAAAAAAAATAGTTGTGCATTCTCATGCTAATCAAAAAATGTTTGATGTCAATTTTATTTATAGATTAAATATTTTCCTGAATAAGATTTTAATCAATAAGTATTCAACAGATTGTTTAGCTTGTTCCAAAGAAGCGGGAGAGTCTTTGTTTTTTAAAGATTTTGTTATTATAAAAAATGGTATAGATACAAAAAAGTACATATATCCTGATATTAATAAAATAGATGATTTAAGAAAAGAATTTATGATTAAGAATGATGATATTGTATTAGGGCACGTAGGTAGTTTTTCTAATAATAAGAATCAATCTTTTTTAATTGATATCTTAATAGAATTATTGAAAATCAGTAGTTCTTATAAGTTAATACTTGTTGGTGATGGAGGAACAAAAGAATATATAAAAGAAAAAGTAATATCAAATGGATTAGAGAACAATGTTTATTTTGCTGGATTGAGAGAAGAAATACCAGAAATGATGAATCTGTTTGATATATTTCTTTTTCCTTCAAAAGAAGAAGGATTAGGGATTGTAGCAATCGAAGCACAGGCAAGTGGTACGAGATGCGTTATTTCTAATTCAGTTCCAAAGATGGTAGATATGAATTTAGGGTTAGTTAAGTTTGAAGAACTTAATACTGATAAATGGACAGAAGATATTTTGAAAATTGGAAAAAATAAAATAAATAAAAGTACTGATATATGTGCTTTTGATATTGAAAATACAGTTAATCAATTAGTGAAAGTTTATCGAGCATAGAAAACTGTTTTAATATTAAACCATTGAATTTTAAGTGATCATATAAAACCTAAATAATTATATTAATGGAGGAATAGTATGATCCCTAAAATAATTCATTATTGCTGGTTTGGTAAAGGAGAAAAATCAGCAAAAGTACAAAAATGTATAGATAGCTGGTATCAAAACTTACCTGATTATCAGATTATAGAATGGAATGAAGATAACTTTGATATCAATACATTACAATATACAAAAGATGCTTATGAAGCTAAAAAGTATGCTTTTGTAAGTGATGTAGCAAGGGTTAAAGCATTATATGAAATAGGTGGTATATATTTAGATACAGATGTCATGGTATATAAGACATTTGATGAAATATTGGATAAGTCATGTGTATTAGGTTTTGAAATGGGAAATTATATTGCAACCAGTTTTATGGCATGTGAGCCTAAGCATAGCCTTATGAAAGATTTTTATGATTTATATATTGATTTACCATTTTATGATGAAAATGGAAATATTATATCTGGAACGAATGTATCAAAACTAACAAAGATGTTAGAAGCTAAAGGATTAAATAGAAATAATCATTATCAAGTACTTGATAATGATATTTTTATTTATCCTGATATCTATTTTTCACCTTATAACTATGCATGGGAATATAGTAAAAAGACAGAAGAGACAATTTGTGAACATCTGTTTTATGTAAGTTGGTTACCTTGGTATGTAAGAGGAAAGAAATTATTTAAAAGAATGATAGGAAAAGTAATGAGGAAACATGGAAAGGAGTGTTAAATCAATGGCTCAACCTTTAGTAACAGTTTCAATAGCTGCGTATAACGTAGAACAGTTTTTAGAAAAAGGCATACAATATATTTTAAATCAAACATATCATAATCTTGATATTATTATTGTTAATGATGGTTCTACAGATAGGACACCTGAAATATGTGAAAATTTAAAAAAGAAAGATTCTCGTATAAGGGTTTTCCATAAAGAAAATGGAGGTCTTGGTAGTGCTAGAAATGTAGGAATTGATGAAGCAAAAGGAGAATACTTATATTTTTTTGATGTAGATGATTCATTAGAACTTAATTTTATAGAGGATAGTGTTGCATATGCTCAAGAAAAATTAGTCGATTTAATAATTTATGGTTATTTAGCTAAGGAAGTTGATTCATCAAATGAAGAGAGAATATCTATTACTGAAAAAGAAATACATGACAATAATGAATTAAAAAAATCTTATTGTAATGAATTATTATGGCTAAAACATGGCAATGGATTTGCATGGAATAAGTTTTATAAAGTATCTTTTTTAAGAAAGTATGATTTTCATTTTGGAAATCAAAGAATACAGCAGGATGAACCATTTAACATGCAATTATATCCAAAACTAGAACATGTTTATTTATGTCCTAAAGAATATTATCATTATGCTATATATAACAATGGAAATGCTGGATCAAGATATATAAATAATAAGGAAAATATTATAACTGATGTTTATCACAAGTTTATGGATTTCTATAATGAATGGAACATAGATGATCAAAGAGTTCTTGATTATATACAGAATAGATATATTAGTGGGATATTTAATGTTGTTGCAATAAACTATTTTCATGAAAAATGTCATTTTTCTAAAAAAGAAAGAAAAAATAAAATAGATAAAATATTACATAATAAAGAGTTTGAGATGGTAAAAGAAAATATTGATTTTAAA
>OGYV01001483.1_pt1 | contig 17648 bp, 20 predicted proteins | sample 1576651 | NCBI WGS metagenome assembly OGYV01 (sample SAMEA3541570, study PRJEB24748) | human gut metagenome | biome: human gut; feature: human-associated habitat; material: faeces | place: China | collected 2012
CGGCGATGTGGCCAGCGTGCGGATGAGCGCGCAGCGCTGGCGCATGCCGCCGGAGTCTTCAGGCCAATCAGGATGAGGACGATGCCGCCGATACATTCGGCCTTATTTTTATAGCGCGTCCCGAAGAGACTGCCGACTTTGACGCCAGCTGCCGAGAATAAGAAGGTCGTTATCCCAATGAGCGTGACCGAGGGGAGCAGGTCGATGTCCATAAAGGCAAAGGTAACGCCGACGGCCAGGGCATCGATACTGGTGGCAATAGCCAGCATGAGCATGGTATAAGGCCGCATAGAGGCGTCGCAGTGTTCTTGGTCTTCAAAGGATTCTTTGATCATGTTGAGGCCGATGGCGCCGAGCAGGATGAACGTGACCCAGTGGTCATAGGCGTCGATCATATCGGCAAAGAAACTGCCCAGACCGTAACCGATAGCCGGCATCAGGGCCTGGAAGATGCCGAACCACAGGCCGGCCAGGACCATATGGCGCCAGCTGATTTTACCGAGTGACAAGCCTTTGCAGATGGAAACGGCAAAAGCATCCATGGACAGGCCGACGGCCAATAATAGTAAATCGAGTGTATTCATCTTATTCTCCCCTCGCGATGTAAACAAATATACAATTTACTCATTATAAGAGATGCGGAAATTGATGTCAACAAAAAGATTGCCAAATCAAGGGATTGTGCTACAATACATTTTGTGACAAGAAAGGACGTGAAAATACATGAAGTATAAAAAGAGCCATCTCGTTGCGGCTCTCCTCAGTGCGTTTACTTTATTTTCCAGCCAGGCTCTGGCCATGTCAGTGGATAATCTGATGCAGATCGTCGCCAAGGACAGCGCCACGGGCAAGACGATTTCCTGGCAGTCGGACAGCAACCGTAATGACTACAGCGTAGAATACCGCCATAAGGACCAGGGAGATGTCCAGCTGGCTTATGTAACCGAAGGGAAACGGCCGCCCATTTACGACGCCGATAATCCCGCGCCCTATACGTACGGTGCGTATATGCAGAAATTGACGCCGGCGACGGAATATGAATACCGTATCGTCAATGCCGACGGCGCAACGGATTGGATCACGTTTTCGACGACCAAAGAAGATTTAAATCAATATAAAGTCCTTATTTTCGGTGATTCCCAGTCTACCGATTACAGCGTTTGGGGGCAGACGGCACAGATTGCCTGGCAGCAGAACGATGATGCGGCTTTCTTCATCAATATGGGGGATATTACCGACAACGGCCAAGCCTATTTCCAATGGCGTGACTGGTTTGAAAACGCCGATGTCCTGACCAGCCATATCCCCTTTGCGCCGGTCTTGGGGAATCACGAAGCCTACAGCATGGATTGGCAGTTTGCCGAACCGTATACCTATAAAGGCCTCTTTGCCGTACCGTATGGCGGCCCGAAGGACCAGAACCGCCTGGCCTACTCCTTCGATTATGGCGACGTCCACTACGTATCTCTCAACACGGATTACGAAGAATTGAACGGCTGGCGGCCGACGATGATGGAAGATGAAGCGGCCTGGCTCGATAAGGACTTGGCAGCTGCCCAGAAAGCGGGTAAACGAGTGGTCGTCCTCATGCATCGTCCGCCCTGGGATAGTCCTTACGATGGGCAACTCGATGTAAACGGGAAATACTTCATGCCCCTCTTCGATAAATATAACGTCCCCTTAGTGTTCACAGCGCATGAACATTGCTATGAACGGACGGTTCCCATCAAAAACGACCAGGCTGCAACGGAAGGAACTGTCTATATTGCCACCGGCCGCTCCGGGACGGAATCGTGGGATGGCTCCGTAAAGAAGCCGACAGATGTCGTTTATTACAATCCGACGGATATGCCGATGTACCTGACGCTCCAGGTCGAACCGGATGAATTTCGTGTCAGTGCCCTGAAGAATGATGGCACGCTGATCGACACCGTATCGGTTCCGGCCAAGGCACCTGTCGTCAAAACTACGGAAGCGGTGAAAGATACAGGAGCCGTACAATCTGGCCAGAAGCAGAAAAAAGATAAAAAAGCGGTCAAGAAATCGAAGAAACAGAAGGTAAACAAAAATAAATAGATGAGCCTTCTTCGTTTACGATGGAGTTGTTTTCTCGAGCAAATCCGTGTATAATAGACAATTAAAAGAAGTAAACTCAAGAGGAGCGAATTAAAATGAAAAAAATAGCAAGAAATATGATACTTTGTGCGCTCATGACCATGAGCCTGTCCGCTGTCTGCTTAGCCGAAGATACGACGGCAACGACGACGGCTGCTGAACCGCAGGCTACGGCTACGGTTACGGCAACGACCCAGGCGGCACCGGACCAGAATGTCGTCGACTGGCTCGACCCGGCTGCCGGCGAATGGTACAGCACCAAGGGCAACCTGGTCATGACCATCGAAGGCAACACCATCAACGGCTGTGCCGTTACGGACCCCAAGGATTGCACCTATGACTATCCGCGGACCGGGACCTTTACCATTCATGAGCAGACTGGCGACCGGACCATCAAGATGGATCTCATGGGCCATAAATCCCATCAGTACCTCATCGTCGACAATAAAATGCCTCTGCGCCGTTCCCTCAATGCCGACCGCTATGAATCTATCGGCGGCGTATACCTGGGCATGACCGAAGCCGACTTAACTGCCGCTTATGGCCAGCCGAGCAGCACTGCAGAAGACCAGGGGACGGACCGCTGGATCTATGACAGCCATCATATGGATGCCTACCTCCAGGGCGGTATCGTCATCGGCATCCGCATTTACGATGGCAGCGATTTGAAATTCGATAAATCCGGCCTGACTGCTGGCGATACGACTGGCGCCTATGCCAAAGCTTATGAATTAGAAACGACACCGGAAGCGCCGACAGAAGCCAACGCCATTTCCAAGGCCTATAAACTGCCGCAAGGGGAATACCTGCGCTTCGGCCAGAATTTTGTCCAGCTTTCCATCTAAGCCGGTATCCGGAACTGCACATAGGAATGTGGGGCCTCGCATGCGAGCTGTTTTCATGCGACAGCCCCCTTTTCGTTGCATTATCCTTTGAAATAATGTAAACTAAAGGAAATATATTTATACGAGTTGCTGCTATGCTGGATGGCATGGTTAAGCCTTTTTTTTGGTTAGAGAAATGGGCCAGGTAAATGCTGAAACCGATAGAGTAAATATAAGGAGAGAAAACACGTGATCACGACAAGAGACTTAATGGACCGTTATAATATCAAAACCCGCCAGGGCATTATCCAGTTCGTCAAGAAGCATCTGGATGAAATCAACCATGATGGCGAAGAACACGCTACCATGCAGAAGGGCGAATGGGCCTTCGACACCGAAGCCGTTCGCATCCTCGACCAGCTGCGCGGCCTCCACGACCAGGCGACGATTACCGAACTGGAAAGCGAAAAAGTATCCAATGCCCAGCAAGAATCGCACAACCTGCGTATTTTACTGCTCAAAGCCCAGCAGGACCTCAACACGGCCCAGCAGCAGGTCATCACGCTGCAGCAGAACCTCATTGCCAAACAGAACGAATTGTCCGAAGTCAAAGTCAAAGCTCTGGAAGCCCAGCAGAACAAAGACCAGGCCGACGCCCTGCAGAGCGAAGTCGACCGCTTGAAAAAAGAAGGCAGCCTCATCGAAGACGAACACAAACAACTCCAGGAAACATTGGCCACCGTCCAGGCCGAACGGGACAAACTGCGCCAGCAGCTGGCTGAAAAAGCCAACCATCATTGGTGGGAATTTTGGAAATAATCACATACTGAGAACAGGGACTATGGCATGGAATTTCTGAGAACATGCCATAGTCTTTTTTTAGGCTCCCATGGTAGGGGAGCTGTCTGCCGGAGGCAGTCTGAGAGGTTAAGGCTCCCATGATAGGGGAGCTGGCTGCCGAAGGCAGTCTGAGAGGTTCTTAAAAAAGGAGTGATGCAGATGAACAGTAGCATTTTGATTCGGCAAGCCTGCGGAGATGATACAGGGGCTTTGGCTCGGATTTACGCCTATTACGTAAATCAGACGGCCATTACCTTCGAGTACACCGCGCCGGATGCTGTAGAAATGGAACGGCGGCGCCAAGAAATTTCGCAGCACTATCCCTATTTAGTGGCCGAATTAGATGGCCAGGTCGTCGGCTATGCCTATGCCCATGCCTTTTACGGTCGTGAAGCCTATGCCTGGTCGGTCGAATCGAGCATTTACGTTGATGTAAATGTCCGTAAACACGGCATTGGCCGTACACTTTATAAAGCCTTGGAAGAAGCGTTGAAATCTATGGGAATCCTAAACATCAATGCCTGCATTGCTATACCCCGCGATGAAGATGATCCTTATGTTACCTATGACAGCCTGAATTTCCATAAGCACCTGGGCTATATCCTGGCAGGTCATCTTCACCACAGCGGCTACAAATTCGACCGCTGGTACGACATTGTCTGGATGGAAAAAATGCTTGGCCCCCATACCATTCATCCGAAATTCCCAGCAAAAAAATGAGGCCCTTACGACGAGTCACTGCTTTTTCCTCGGACTCAGATGCGGCTGCCAAAACGGACAGCTGTAGTTGGGCAGACCGCTGTGATATTCAACCACAGCCAATTCTGGCATACTGCAGGCTTTTACAAGCTATCGTTGTCCATGATTCAAGAATTTGCTAAACAGAATAAATTGATTTAGGCGTAAATACAAAGAAAAAAGGCTTCCGATTTCTCGGAAGCCTTGATTTTATTGGAGCCACTAATAGGATTCGAACCTACGACCCTCTCATTACGAACAGCCGTAGATATTTGCACCGCTTATATAGTATTTATCAATGACTGGGAAACACTATATTTTGTGTTTATAGGGTACTTGTTCTATATTTTACACGGTATCGCTTCTATTATAGCGCCATAAATTGCGCCGCTTTGGAGCTATATTTATGCGACTTTTTTGATGTATTATCAGTTTGAATCTATATATTGCTAGCTAATGTATGTTTCGAGGCTTCTCCTTTTCCATTGCGCAGGGCTATTTGCAGGGTGTACGTAGGATAGCTGACGCCACCTTCTACTTGTTTTGGCTCCAATACAATCCCATCGACCTTATAGCCATCGACAGCATCGTTGCCCTCATAAAGCATCTTGAAACGGAGTTCATAAGTACCGGATGGCAGATTTTCCATTTCAAAGTGGATGCTGTCCAATATTACCATGATCATCGTGATTTAGGACTGATTGGGTGTGCCCATAATTTAGGAATTTTCCAACAGACACTGTCCCGATGGCAAAAGCAATTGCAGGATAATGGGGAAATGCCATATCGCGGATCCGGAAACTATGCATCTGATGAAGCCAAGGAAATCGCTCGTTTGAAACGTGAATTACGAGATGCCAAGGATGCCATCAATGTCTTAAAAAAAGCTATCAGCATTCTAGACAAATAATCCCTGCCATTTACCATAGCGTCAAACAGGGGTAGTAGGCTATGGCGAGGTTGTTATCATTCTGCTTGAACTTGTTCTGCTTTGCCAATTAAAGAATCACCTCCTTACTCGAACGCCTAAATATCGTCGTCAGCAAGAGAAAACATCCAATTAAGCCACGAAAGAACACTCGACGCACGTCGGTGTACAGTTGCCCCACCGTTACATACATTCAACTGCAACATAGTTTCTTCAATATATTGCTTATCAGGATAATTGCCATTTTCTATTACTGTCTTAAACAAATTATGAAAAATTCGATGTCTCAAAATCAGGCTCACATACGCAAGTTGTCTTTCTCGATAATTCATATCGAGTATCTGAGATGCAATATCTGTGAGTTTTACTTTTCCTCGTTCAGAACGGTCAAAAAGCCCCAGATATTCTCCCGCTGCAGGATAATATGCAGCCTGACGTTTTACAGTACCCATAAACTCGGTAATTTCATCTGTTGTCATTGCATTTTCGTCGGCGACGCCCAAACGCTCTGCTAAAGCAATTACCCTGTCAAGCCTGTCCGCTTGAATGAATGGAACATTTGTCTCCGTTTGATTGTCATTGAAATTTGCAGTTGTCTTCTTCCATGTATCGATAAGGTCTGACATGGAAATTTGACAATCTTCGAAAGTATATGCATGTTTATTTATAAGCCTTATTGACGATAGAAGATTAAGCTCAGTAAACTCATATTCATACAGATAATACGTTAGATTTGTATACTGCGAAAACACCAGTCTGATAGGCTTTTTCACCATTGCATGATATTTGCGATATGGGAAATAGAGTTGCCGAATATTAAAATCATCATGCCTGATATTTTTTGCTTCCATTATACAAATTGAGCTTTGTGACTCAAACCCACCATCAATTTCAATCTGTGCTTTGCTTACATTAATAGTTTTTCGTACCGCTGCGTTAGAGCCAGCCGCTTTCTGCGGAAGTAAGTTCACATCAAACGAAAAGTCACCAGTTCCCATACGTCCGTTGAAAGTCTCGACTAAATCTTGTTCTTCCTCATTAAGGAACTGCTCAAGTGTATGACTTACAAGAAGTGCGTTAATTGCATTTGATTCACTGGTCAGATTTTCCACTCGCAAAGTCTCATAGTCAGGGAGTGAAATAGGTGTTGGTTTCATCCCTAAGGTATCTGGGAAAGCTTCGTACAAATCAAATTTACCTATCACGTAAGAGTGACGCGACACTGGTAATATATTCAATCCAAGCTCTCGCAATGGACTTGCTACTGATTCGACAGTATCAAACTTCGTCATCAACCGAGGCTCTCTGAATTCTTTTATTGCATCCGCTTGAATCTCAAAAAGGCCTCCGTTTTTCGTCTGCTCTTCAATAGGATATTTTTCGAAAAGCTTCAACCAGGCATTATCTGTTTTGCCAATTGTCTCAGTCACTAATTAACACCTCCTTCACTGTGCCACGTCTGTCACCACGGGAGTTAATAGAGCGTTTTGCATCTACTGTTTCAATTTTGAAACTCTTGTATAGCTCTCGAATCTCTTCGCAGTCACTATTTGATTGCAAGAAATGTATGCCCTGCTCACGCAATTTGACACATTCATCACGTAAGCGTACTTGCTCATCGTATCCGAAACCGCCTTGCGTATAGCCAGTAAATGCAGAGGTTGCAGTAATAGGCATATATGGCGGGTCTAAATACACAAATGCCCCTTTAGGTAGGTCTATTAAGCAATCCGCAAAATCACCCTCGCGCATTTCGATATTTGCATTGCAAAAATATCCATGCAGTGCACGAATGCCAACTTCGTTGACAATATTAGGATGTTTATATCGACCATATGGAACATTAAGCTGTCCAGCAGAATTCACACGAAAAAGCCCGTTGTAACAAGTCTTGTTTAGGTAAATAATGCGTGCAGCACGCTTGACATCTGACAAATTTTCAAACTCGGGCGTTCTATCTATACCTCGAACAAAGTAGAACCATTCGCTACCAGATTCGTCATTTTTCTTTTCGTGATTCTTGAGTTCTTCTATTAAAGCATCTGGGTTGTCTCTGACTACCCTATATACATTAATCAGCTCTTTGTTATAATCGTTGATTCGTACATATTGAGGCTGCCTGTCAAATAAGACCGCTCCTCCTCCAACAAACGGCTCGACATAATAGGAAATTCTTTTTGGTAGTCTTTTCTCTATTTCTTCCAAAAGTTGTCGTTTTCCGCCTACCCACTTTAGAATAGGTCGTACAAGTTTATTTTTTTTCAAAATACGCACCTCCTATCTTTGGTCGACGTTTGCTGTCTCAGCATGTTTTGTCGCATATTCTTTCTCAGCCAATCGCAAGAATGCAGAAAGAGACAAGCCATATTCTTTTGCGATGTCTTTAATTTCGTTTTTTTCTGATTCTGCTAACGATATGGACACTGATACTCGTTTTTCTTTTGTGTCGTTCAGCATAAAATCACCTCATATATAAACATGAACATAAGTAAGCATAGCATTAACTGCTTCTATTTTCAATAATTCTTATGTAATTCTTGGCCAATGCTTCACTTCTTCTTATCTTCTTCTTATCTTTGGTGCTAGCATATAAATAGGACAAGTCAAACTGAGGTTTTCCATAAAGTGATACAATAAAAGTATATATAGGGGGCCTTAGTATGACGAAGTTCAACAAACAATTCAAAGTGGATGCTGTCCAATATTACCATGATCATCGTGATTTAGGACTGATTGGGTGTGCCCATAATTTAGGAATTTTCCAACAGACACTGTCCCGATGGCAAAAGCAATTGCAGGATAATGGGGAAATGCCATATCGCGGATCCGGAAACTATGCATCTGATGAAGCCAAGGAAATCGCTCGTTTGAAACGTGAATTACGAGATGCCAAGGATGCCATCAATGTCTTAAAAAAAGCTATCAGCATTCTAGACAAATAATCCCTGCCATTTACCATAGCGTCAAACAGGAAGCCGAAAAAGCCCATCAGGAGAAACGCCATTTTTCGGTATCTGGAGTGCTGGCAGAACTGGGCGTTTCTACATCAGGTTACTATGGATGGAGTCATCGCAAATTATCCAAACAAGCTACGTACCGTAAGGAGGTAAAAAAACAGATTCAAACCATTTACGAAGATTCAAAGCAAATCTATGGAGCACCCAAAATTACTAAATTGCTTCAACAGAAAGGTGAATGTATTTCCGAAAGGACAGTGGGCCTTTACATGCGGCAAATGGGGATTCGTGCTTGTTGGGTCAAGCATTATACCGTTACGACCCAGAGCAGTTGTTTGGATGCCATATTAGTTAATATTCTGCAAGAACAATTTAATCCGCCAAGACCAGACACGATCTGGTGCAGCGATATTACTTATATTTGGACTACTGAAGGCTTTGTGTATTTGGCCAGTATCATGGATTTATTTTCTCGAAAAATCATTGCCTGGAATTTATCCCGGAAGTTGGATGCATCTGGCATTATTAGGATGCTTCAAACGGCAAAGCAAACCAGGAATCCAGGCCGTCTGGTAGTAATTCACACTGACCGCAGTTGTCAATATCTTTCGCAATCCTATATCAAGGAAACCGCACAGATGTGCCGCAGCTATTCGAAGAAAGGCTATCCATGGGATAATGCCTGCATAGAATCATTCCATGCCTTGATTAAGCGAGAATGGCTGAATCGATTTAAGATTGAAAATTATCAACAAGCCTATATGCTGGTGTTTGAATACATTAACACGTTTTATAATACCGTTCGAATTCACAGTCACTGTAACTATATGTCACCAAATGACTGTGAGAAATTATATGCAAACTACAAGAAAAAGGCAGCTTTGATTGCTGGATAACTGATTGATAGAAACCTCAATTTAACCTGTACTCAAACTTGACATAGGACCAAAGCGGTGAAATGGTATCAGAAAGCGGCAAATCAAGGCGATACATATGCTAAGGAAAAATTACAAATGATAGAAAAGTCATCTAAATGAAATCGATGTGGAGTCTTACTTGAACTGTATTACAAAATTGTGCTGCTAACTGTCGGACAAGAAAGCCAAGTGGCAGACGAAACAGATGAGTAGACAAGCTGTGATTATATGTATATGTATTGCGGCGCCTTGAACTTATTTTGGGGATGAAAAAAGCAGCTCTTGTATGTAAGAGCTGCCATGACCTTAAGGCGGTAAGTGTAATTTTTTGGGGGCAGGCCGACTTATAAGCAATTTTTCTACGCCCTGATTGCCATTCGATTAATGAATTTTATTAGATATGTCTCCAAAGCAGCGCTCTAATTCGTTGCATTACAATCATATTGTCTATTTGATATACTTTGGGATTGGTGATATTAAGATAACTAATAAGTTGCCCTTCTCTTGTGTACATTAAGATTTTTAAATACATATATTCGCCTGTCTTATTATTCAATGCTACATGTACTAATGTTACCCTGTTCTTATTGGGTTGTATTGTCTTAGTCCAAATTAAAGCTCCATTAGTCCCGATTCTATCAATTGAAGACATATCTAGGCTACAACAAGTACCATTACGGTCTCTTGCAACAACATGCCAGTCAGCCGCATAGGCAGACATATAACACATCATAAATATACATAGCAATAATAACACTTTTCCTTTAATAGATTTCATATTTCAAGCTCCTTTACTTATAATGAATCGACCTTTATTGCTATGGAGGATAATTCTATACTGATTTATTTTTATTATACTCTCCGTATCTCTAATTTACAAATTTTGTTATTTGTTAACACTTTATAAATTCTCATCATTCTGATATTCACGAAAACAGTTCACATAAGTCCTACAACAGTCTCTGTTTTTCTAAGATTCTCGACTTGAAGTCAAGATTTTACCAGAAAAGATTCTCCACACGCAGAAATGATATTGAAAATAAGATATTTGTTTCATAGAAGTTATTAACTTTTATGCTTATATAATAGACAAAACAAGCATAAAAATTCAGCTGAATATTTTTCCTTATTTGACAGAATAAGGGGGGATTAAACTAGAAGATAAAAAGCCCCGCACGTTCTGCACGGGGCCTTCTGGTCATTCGATGCCGTATTCTTTATATAATTTTTCTCTGAGGGTCTTATCGTCGAGGGCGTCATAGAAGTCCTGCAAGCGGCCGTCGACTTTCAGCCGTTTCCACAAGGCCGCCACTCGGTCTTCGCCTTTCTCCAGTCCTTCCTTGAAACCTTCCTTGAATCCTTCTCTTCGCTCTTCCATCATCCATTGTTCCAATTCCCGACTCATGGCGAACACATCCTCGCTATTGTATTACTCAAACTTCGCAGGTGCTGAGCACCCGTAAAGCCTTGTGAAATCTATGTTTGTAGCAAAATAAATAGCATGAACTGCACCAATTTAGTATAATTAAGGTGTGAAACAAAACATACTAAAGCGGAGGTTCATGCTATGCAAATTATACCACAAACCACCCATCAGATGGAATCCATTTCGAAGAAAACTTCGCTGTTCTTCCACCAATATCGCATCGGCCAGATTTTGCGGTCTGCCAACGCATGCAAACTCAAGGGCTTTTCCGCTATTCTGGTGTTCCTTGTGCTCGTCAGCATCATCTTCGAGAACCGCTCGCTTTACATGCAACGCCGGCTTCACGAGGAATCCCTGCCGTTTGGCAAGGACACGGCCTACCGCTTCTTGAACTCCTGTCACACGAACTGGCGCAGGTTCACGCTGCTCCTTGCGGCGCGGATCATCAACGAAACCATCAAACCTTTGCCACAATGTCAAGTGATGAATTCAAAAATGGCAAAAAAATACTCCCTTTCCATTTGAAAAGGGAGTTGAATAGAGAATTAAAAGCCTTATAGAGCATAACTTCATCCGCCGCCGGCATCGGTAAACCTGCCGACCCTATATTACTAAAATGATTTACCAAGAACGAAGCTCAATTAAAGTGCTGAAGCGCAACGGAAAGCTGCGATTTAATCTCTCTTTATTTTTTCAGGCGTATATACTTTAGTAAGCAGAGCGAAACAATTAAGATAACTGGGAAAACGCATGCCGCAAGCATTCCGGCTTTCATGTTGTCGCCTGCGTTTTGTGTAATAACACCTATGGCGGCAGGGCCAATTGACGCGCCCAAATCACCCGCCATAGCAAGAAATGCAAATAGCCCGGTTCCACCAAGCGGAATTTTACTTGATGCAATACTGATAGAGCCGGGCCACATAATTCCAACAGAAAATCCGCAGACAATACAGCCAATTAGTCCCAAAACAGGATTGGCAGAAACGGCGGCAAGCAAATAGCAAACCAGGCACAGAATGCCTGACCCCATCATAAAATTTACCAAATTCATTTTGTGTCCGTACTTTCCGTAAATGGTACGGCTGAGTCCCATTGACACGGCAAACATACATATATTCATCGTTTTCTTCAATGGTTGAGAACGGGCGGTTATCAAATCGTAGAACATTCTTATGACCTAAGTGTAGGTCTGCTATATAGAATGTCATCTTAATTCCTCCTTTCAATGCCATTATACATATTTATATTAATGCTGTTAAATGTGCGTTTAGTATGTAGCAAACAGGAAGGGCGTTACCCTTCCCGTTCGCTTAAGAAGAAAGGATGGTGTTTTTATTCCAATTCAGTTTCCAATCAATATATGATTCGTTTGAAATCATATCAAGCGCGGCTGCCTTTTTCATAATGCGATAGTTCTCAAGGTAAGGATAAAGGCTTGGAATATCCAAAATGATTTTCCCGTCAACTACCTTAACTTCGTTTTCGCCGTTGGCTTCAATCCAGAATATCGTTTCCATTAGTTCAACAACATCATCGGTGTCGCAGCCTTTGAAAGTGTTAGAGGAAACATTAAGCTTTTTTGACAATGCCTCAAATGCCTTGTTCCTACACTCACAAACTTTGTTGTACTGAGCAATACTCTCCTCGTTCAGTTCAACATCACTTTCAACTGAAACAACAGCTTCTACTTCGGACAGATTCCTTAATCTCATAACAATTATCATTCATAATGTCAACGAGCTTGTTTGCCAATGTGATGCTTAAATCATCATTATCTGTATATCCAAGACTCGTTGTTAAGTCGCCCTGTGGATCTGCGTCAATCAAAAGCACCCTTTTACCTTGCAAAGCAAGTCCGGCTCCGAGATTGAGCGTTGTGGTAGTTTTACCAACACCGCCTTTCTGGTTGCTTATGGTAATAACCTTACAATTAGACATCTTTTGCCTCCTTTCATAAAATTTAGCCGAAGAAACATCCCTCGGCTATGTAAATAAAAAAAGACCTATCATTTATTTCTAAACGATAGGTCAAAATGTATGCTATATAGTTTTAAATAAGGCTTTCGCCATCGCCCATAACGGGAATATCAACTGCTGTTGCATCTTCTAAATGAAAAGTTATTACTTTATTGCCTGTTTCTTCATTATATATGGATTCAATATGTGCAGTTTTTATCATCTCTTCTGCGTATTTTTCATCTGTTTCAAATACTGCCTTGCCTGTGTAACGAAGCCAATGTCCGTCAGGCTTACAGGCAACAACCTCAACTAAAGGATTGTTTACAAGCTGCCTGTAAACATTCTTGAAGTCGCCAACGCCGAAGATTACTTTATCGTCTTTTTCAAGAAATGCCCCGAGAGGTCTAATTTTGGGTTGATTACCGTCTGTTGTTGCTAAAAAGAAAACACCCGTTTCTCTTAAGAAATCGCCGATTTTGCTCATTTATTATTCCTCCTATAAATTAGTGCCTTTATTATACCATAATTTGGTCGGTATGTCAGTATAAGCCGACTGAACTTTCAATCGGCTTATACAATATCAAATTTTTTCTTTTTGCATTTACCAAACTTGATAAGCAGTTCGTCAATTCCGTCTGTATATTTTCCTTTGGAAATCAGTTCATTTCGTTTATCCATTAAGCAAGCGACTATGCTGCGTTTATCCGTATCCGTAAAAACTAAATGGTACTTGTTTTTCATAGGTATTCCTCCTTGCAGCTATATATTAGCACATTAGAGATAATTTATGAATTATGCGTTCGGTTGTTTGCTTCAAGTATTTCTTCAAGTGTTCTCGGTCTGTATCTCATATATGTCATCATACAGCCGACATTATACATCTCTATTTTAGCATTGTGAACTTCACGCATTTTTGTTTGTACCTCTGCCATCATTCGCCACTCAAAAGTGCTGTGAACATGACCGTAAAGATGATACCAACCGTAAAAATGCTTATTGTAGCAAGGAATAGGGTAATGACAAAGCACAACACCCGTGCCATCGCCGAAGGATATTTCCTTGTAGTCAACAATTTCAACGAATTGCTGCCTAACATCAGCACTCTTAATCAACTTATGGTCGTGATTACCGATACAGAGATGCTTTCTGCCCTTGAGCCTCTTAAGCAGTTCTGCCGTTTTTGATGCAGAGTGCCAACTTATATCGCCGAGTATCCACACATCGTCATCATCGCTGACAGCCTCATTCCACTGAGCGATTATGGCCCAACGATATCCCCGATGGTTTTAGAAAATCCTAATGCGGATTCCGCATAAGCCGATGCCCATTGTGCCATAGAGGCCTCGCTGGCACCTGCTCCAATCATCAGCAAGAGGAAAACCCAAAAGAGTGGGATGCTGAGCAGTTTTTTTGCAGACAATCCTTGTCCTTCCTGTGTCAAGCGTTCAATGGGGCAGGTCATAAAATTATAGATGTTGAACAACGGAAGTAGCGCCCATAGACAGGCCAGAATCCACCAATATTCTATTCCAAAAATGGCAAAGAAAAGCGTTGAAAGGGAAATGACCCCAACCGCGCCCCAGCAATAGAAGGAATGGAGTAAACTCATCACGCTGTCTTTATGCTCAAATGGACAAGCCTCAACGATAGGGCTTACCAACACTTCTATCATTCCGCTGCCCATTGCATAAACGATCACGCTAATCAATATTCCGGCAAATGGATTTGACAGCAGGTTTGGTAAGGTTGCCAAACCAACCAGTCCCACTCCCGCCAGAAATTGAGAAATCACAACACTTTTTCGATATCCTATGCGATCCACAATTGTCGCACAAAGTGTATCTACAACTATTTGTGTAACGTAAAATACGGTAGAAATTAAAGCGATTTCCCCAAGAGGGATATTATATTCGTTATGGAATCGTAAAAACAACAACGGCGTAAAATTCGCCACAATTGCCTGTGTGATGAAGCCGATGTAACAAGTTATCAATGTCTTTTTATAGTTCTTTTTTTCTGCCATGTTATCTCTAACAGACCTCTCTTCCGTAGTTTTCGGGTATTATATCACCAAAAAACAGGAATTTAAAGCCTTATTATCACCATAAGCAGGTACTATTTACCCAACTTTCGCAGTTCATGAGGAGTGTGGCCATATTTCTTTTTGAACTGACGATTGAAATAGCGAACAGAATGAAATCCACAGGCGCAGCTTATTTTCTCCAGCGTCAAGGATTTATCGCCAAGTAACTCATGGGCGATTTGCAGACGATACTGGATTAAAGCATCAACAGGAGAGCACTCCATATAAGTTTTGAAGCACCGCCCCGCCTCACTACGACTGATATTAGCCGCATTTGCAATGTCCTCCAGTGTTATTGCATTGGAGTAATTATCATAAATGTATGAAAGCATCTTCTGGATTCGTATTTGTGCGGTGATTTGTATGCGTGGAACCTCTGTCTTTGGTAAGCACTCAAAATTGCGAAATAAATATTCAAATATTTTACTTAGATTACGCTGAACCGCCATCTCAAAACAGTTTTCTTGTCTACGCAATCGGGAATAAATGTCTTTTAGCCAGTTGTTTACCTCGTCCTGATTGAGATCGTTATGTCTAAACACTACAAAGGGCATCTGATCACACAGTGCGATTGGCTTGATATATTTTTGAAAAATGATGCTGTTTTCCGGTGCGATTGCGCTGCCAGAAAAGACGATATTAGGCATTGGTTCCGTTTGGCTTCCATCCAACTGCTTAACACCATGCAACACATTTCTGTTGATAAATATACTGTCTCCTGGCTCCAATAGGATGCGCTGCTGTCCAACCTGATATTCTAAAATGGAAAATTCCGCTGAAGCCAATTCGAAGTCTGGGTGCCAATGTAAAGGGCCAGTGAACTGTGGTAGCTCAGCCAGTTCATCTTGAAAATATGTGATTGGAAATGTTGTGTGTTTACGGAATATTTGCTCTCGCAATTGGTGATCAAGCCGCATGGCCATTGCTTTTTTCCTCCCTGCAAATTTTTTTATTTATCCGCCGTTCTTTTAGGCGCAAACTGGACGGTACAGGTATTTATGATATTATAATCTGCTTATCGAAAATCAGCAATATTCCTAACTTCGTCAATTTAGTTTCTATTGAAGTCTGCGGAATCGCCATGTGTTCATGTTGTTACATCTATATATCTAATCTGATATTTTTCTACAGTTTTCGGAATTGTGTGTTACTTTTTCCGTTCTCGCCAAGATTTTTAAGTATGATGTATTTACAAAAATAGCCCTCCCCTGCATGAAGGGGAGAGCTTTGCCGTTCTTATGCTGCAATCTCCGGGATTTCCCCGACAAAGTTATAAACGATCCTGACTTCCTGTACCTTCTGGCCGTCCACCTTTTTGACCTCGCCAATCAGGATTTTGCTGATAAGCCGGTTCAATACGGACTCGTCCAGTTCCTCAATGGCAGCATAGCGCCGGATTTCCTTGATAAAGGTTCGGACTTCGCTTTCCTGTGTGTCCGCCCGGCTCTGCATCACTGCCAGATCATGCAGGCGCTTCTGGTTGGCTTCCTGCTCCTGTTCCAGTGCCGCCGTCAGCTTCATAAATCGCTGTTCGGTCAGGACGCCTTTGGCCTTATCGGTGTACAGGCTTAAAAACATTCCGTCAATTTCCTGATTCCGGGCTTCCAGCCGTTTCCGCTCTTTCTCGGTCTGAGAAGCGTCCACCAGATACCGGCGCTCCATCCGGCTGCTGAGCCGTTGGTAAAACATATCCGCATCTTTCATGGCCTGCTCCGCCAATTCCTGTATATCCTTCAGCACCAGATTGTACAAATCCCTTGCCTCAATCTTGTGGCTGGTACAGGCGTTCTTGCCCAGCCGGTTGTAGGTCTGGCAGATATAGTATGCCCTGTCAATCGGCTCCCGCATCTCGCCGGTGAAACGGTTCTTCCCGGTTCTGCCGACCTTTTCATACCGCACCTGCATGGACTTCCCGCAGGTGGCACAATAGACAAGCCCGTGGAACAAGTTATAGAAGGGGCAGGCGTTGCCTTTCATAATTGTGGGCCTGCGGTCAATGATGTCCTGCACCTGTTCCCATTCCTCCGGCGTCACAATCGCCTCATGACAGCCCTCAATGACCTCCCATTCCTCACGGGGGATAATGTCATAAGTGTTGGAGCGGATGCCTTTCTGATGTGTCCGGCAGACAAGATGTGCGCCCTTATAAAAGGGATTCCGCAGGATATGGCTGATCCTTGCGCTTCCCCATGAATAGTAGTTCACGTCACATTCTGTATTGCTCTTTACTCTGGTGATGGGGATTTTATCCTCCATGAGCTGCTTTGCGATCCGCATACAGCCCCAGCCGTCCAGTGCCATATCATAGATTTTTCGGATCACCGGCGCAGTCTCCGGGTCAAGGATCAGATGCCCTTTGTCCTCCGGGTCACGCATCAGGCCAAGAGGCGGCTGCCCGCCGCAGAACTTTCCCTGTCGGGAACGGGTCATGCGTCCCGCCAGCACCTTTTTGGAAATATCCCGGCTGTACATATCGTTCAGGATATTCTTAAAGGGCGTGATGTCCATTTCCTGACGGGTCAGGCTGTCCACACCGTCCGTGACGGCGATATAGCGCACATTGTGTTTGGGGAAAAAGATTTCGATATAGCTTCCAGCTTCGATATAATTCCTACCAAGCCTCGATAGGTCTTTCGTGATGACGCAGCCGATTTTCCCCGCCTCAATGTCAGCGATCATGCGCTGGAACGAGGGACGATTGAAATTGCGGCCCGTATAGCCGTCATCCACATAATACTCATACTGGAACATCCCATGCTTTTCTGCGAAGTCCCGGAGCATGAGTTTCTGGTTGCTGATGCTCATACTCTCATTGTCGCCGCCGTCATCCAGAGAGATACGGCAGTAGAGAGCGGTGATTT
>OGYV01001489.1_pt1 | contig 17575 bp, 12 predicted proteins | sample 1576651 | NCBI WGS metagenome assembly OGYV01 (sample SAMEA3541570, study PRJEB24748) | human gut metagenome | biome: human gut; feature: human-associated habitat; material: faeces | place: China | collected 2012
GTTTTCTTCTCTTTAACTCTATGTTTTCTCTTCTGAAAAAGTATGAGTTGCGGGGTGCAAAACGGCGAGTTAGATTGTTTAACAGATTTCGATTGAAAGCGTACAGAAAATCGCGCCTTATCACACGCTGATATTTGGTGGTATCGGGAAATTGGCGTATCTTTGCCCTGTCGTTCGAAGAAAGGCTTGTGCACCCCGCCAAGTCAACATTCAACATTAAACATTCAACATTAAAACTAAAGATTATGGAACAGAAAGGAACATTGAAATATCGTAAAGTACAGCGCACACCTCAGACTGGTGAAAACGCAGGTAAGAAGAAGTGGTATGCTACTTCGGTAACCGACCAAAGCCCCCGGTGCATCACGCATCGGGGGCTTTTTTACTTTTTCACCTTTAAAAGCCTTTTTCCTTAAAAACTCCTTAAACTTTGCTACTCTCTGCAATATTTTTAGTAACTTTGCACCCAAAAGTTAGTATACAAGATGAAAATAGGAATTATCGTTGCGATGGACAAGGAGTTCGCGCAACTCAAAACATTATTGACCGAATCGCAGGTTGAGAGAAAAAACTATAAAGACTTCGTTATCGGAAAGATAGGCAATAACGAGGTGGTGATGCAACAATGCGGCATCGGTAAGGTGAACAGTACCATAGGTGCCGTGGAAATGATTGACAACTATCACCCTGACCTCGTCATCTCTTCAGGCGTGGCTGGAGGCGCTGATATCAACCTCAACGTGACTGAGGTGGTGGTGGCAACCAACTGCGTTTACCACGATGCCTACTGCGGCGAGGAATGCGAATTCGGACAGATTCTGGGCATGCCTGCTTCCTTCAAAACACCTAAGGAATATGTGGAGAAGGCACTCGCCATCAACAACCTGCCGGGCAATAGGCACCCGAAGATCCACGCCGGACAGATTGTGAGCGGCGAATGGTTTGTAGACAGCAAGGAGAAGATGCGCTCTATCCTGGAACACTTCCCTCAGGCGATGGCGGTGGATATGGAGAGCTGCTCTATCGCCCAGACCTGCCACATCTACAAGACGCCTTTCATCTCCTTCCGCATCATCAGCGATGTACCGCTGAAAGATACCAAGGCACAGCAGTATTTCGACTTCTGGGCTAAAATGGCTGAAGGCTCTTTCAATGTTACCAAGGCTTTCCTCGAAAGTCTGTAAACTGTAAATTATTAATTATCAAGATGAATAAGATTCCAAGTTTTACAATCAATCACAATAAGCTGCTCCGCGGCATCTACGTGAGCCGTAAGGACGAAGTAGGCGGAGAAGTCATCACAACATTCGATATCCGCATGAAGGTGCCTAACCAGGAGCCTTGTCTGCACAACGGTGCCATCCACACCATTGAGCACCTGGCTGCCACCTATCTGCGCAACGACGAGGAGTGGAAGGACCGCATCATCTACTGGGGACCGATGGGATGCCTCACGGGCAACTATCTCCTTATCAAGGGCGACCTGGAGAGCAAGGACATCGTGGAACTGATGAAGCGCACCTTTCAGTTTATCGCTGATTTCGAGGGTGAGATTCCGGGACAGGCGGCAAAGGACTGCGGCAACTACCTGCTCCACGACCTGCCTATGGCGAAATATGAAGCCAGAAAATATCTGGATGAGGTGCTCTGCTGCATCAGGGAAGAAAACCTCATCTACCCTACCCAGGATTAGAAACAAAACAATATGGCAAGCTTACCACTTAAGCTTGCCATATTTTTCTTTATACCAAAGTTGCCAGCCATTGACCAGATTCTGCCATACTACATAGGCACCCGGTGCTACGGCAGCAAGAGGATTCAGGAAGGTGAGGGTGAGCCAGATGCCCACTACCGTATTCTTCTGTCCCAACGCCTGACCGGCACTGATACTCGCACCGAAATGCCTACCTACCGCCTTGCCGATGGCAAACTGGAGGAGACATACCAGCAGCGGTACAAAGAGCAGCAGAAGCATCGTTACGCCCGATACCTCGGCATGGAGCATGTTGCGAACCGTTTCGCCCATCAGTATCGTGAGGTTGAAGCACCACATATAAAAGCCCAAATCCTTTACATTCTTCACCTTATCCACCCATTTTGGCAGGAACCGGCGGCTCAGCAAGGCAAGCAGCAGAGGCACCACCAGCACGGTAGTGACATTGCGGAACACCATCGCACTCATCATGAGGAACGATACATCTGCCCCCTTCTCTACCATCGGGAAAAGACTCGGAATGATGACCATCGTAAAAATGTTGGCGATGACCGTATAGGTGGTCAGCGAACCGATACTGCCGCCCAACTTCTCCGTAACCACAGCCACGGCGGCTGCCGTAGGACAGATGAAACAGATGAAGGCACCCTCGAGAATCAGTTTGGTGCTGTAATCGGAGCCGAACTCGAAGATAAGCACCACCATCATCAATGCCAGCGAGGTACGGATGAGCTGGAGGATGAAATGCCACGCCTTAGGCTTCATCTCCTTGATTTCTATCTTACAGAAAGTAACATAGAGCAGGGAGAACAGCACCACCGGCATCAGACTTACCAACCTCGGACCACAATAATCGCCAATGGGCACCAGAAAGGGCACATTGGCGAATAACAGGTAGCCCAATGCTCCCATAACCAGGGAGCAGGGCAATGAAAACTTTCTAAAAAATCTCCACAAAAACATTTCTGTTTAGTCTTTGTTGCTGCGCTTGCGCTTCAGGTGATCGAGTTCGATCTTGCGCATACGCATGTTCTTTGGAGTTACCTCTACATACTCGTCCTCACGGATATACTCCAGACACTCCTCAAGACTCATCACGGTCTTAGGAATGACGCGAGCCTTATCGTCAGAACCGGAAGCACGTACGTTGGTAAGTTGCTTAGCCTTGGTTACGTTGACTACCAGGTCGTTGTCGTGAACATGCTCACCTACAACCTCGCCGCCGTAAACCTCCTCACCCGGGTCGATGAAGAACTTACCACGATCCTGCAGCTTATCGATGGCGTAAGCAAAGGCAGTACCGGTTTCGAGCGCAATCATGCTACCGTTAGAACGGCGGCTGATTTCACCCTTGTATGGCTGATACTCCTTGAAGCGGTGAGCCATGATAGCCTCGCCCTGAGAAGCGGTAAGCACGTTGGTACGCAGACCGATGATACCACGTGAAGGGATATCAAACTCGATGTCTACACGCTCGCCCATGTTCAGCATAGAGGTCATATCACCCTTGCGGCGGGTTACCATATCAATCATCTTAGAAGCAAACTCCTCTGGTACGTTGATGGTCAACTCCTCTACAGGCTCGCACTTCACACCGTCAATCTCCTTATAGATAACCTGAGGCTGACCGACCTGGAGCTCATAGCCCTCGCGGCGCATGGTCTCGATGAGGACAGAGAGATGGAGCACACCACGACCTGATACAATCCACTTATCGGTAGAATCCTCGTAAGGCTGTACGCGGAGAGCGAGGTTCTTCTCGAGCTCCTTGTTCAAGCGCTCCTGGATATGGCGTGATGTACAGAACTTGCCTTCCTTACCGAAGAATGGTGAATCGTTGATGGTGAAGAGCATGCTCATGGTAGGCTCATCGACTGCGATTGGAGGCAGTGGCTCTGGGTTCTCGAAGTCGCAGATGGTATCACCAATCTCGAACTTCTCCAAGCCGATAACAGCACAGATATCGCCAGAATCTACATGATCGGTCTTCTTGTGGCCCATACCCTCGAAGGTGTGGAGTTCCTTGATTTTGGTCTTCTCCTGGGTTCCGTCGCGGTGGCAGATGGTAACATTCATGCCGTCCTTCAATGTACCGCGATGTACACGACCTACGGCGATACGACCTGTATAAGAGCTGTAGTCGAGAGATGTGATAAGGAGCTGAGGAGTACCCTCGAGCTGCTTAGGAGCTGGGATAACCTCAATAATCTTATCGAGCAGATAATCGATATTGTCTGTTGGATGATTATAGTCCTCGCCCATCCAGCCGTTCTTGGCAGAACCGTAAACTACAGGGAAGTCGAGCTGGTCTTCTGTAGCATCGAGGTCGCACATCAGGTCGAACACCATCTCGTACACCTCTTCAGGGCGACAGTTAGGCTTATCTACCTTATTAACAACGACGATAGGCTTCAGTCCGAGCTGCAATGCCTTCTGGAGCACGAAACGGGTCTGAGGCATCGGACCCTCGAAAGCATCGACGAGGAGGAGGCATCCATCTGCCATGTTGAGCACGCGCTCAACCTCACCACCGAAGTCAGAGTGTCCAGGAGTATCGAGGATATTAATCTTAGTACCTTTCCAATTGATAGATACATTCTTTGAGAGAATGGTTATACCACGCTCGCGCTCCAAGTCGTTGGAATCGAGCACTTCGCCACTGTTATCCTGGCCGTCGCGGAACAGCTTACCGGCGAGCATCATCTTGTCGACCAATGTAGTCTTACCATGGTCAACGTGTGCAATAACTGCAATGTTTCTAATGTCTTGCATTTTAATTTTTACCTTAAATACTTAAATTTGGGTGCAAAATTACAAAAAAATCCCGAAATGTTTGCATAATTCGGCAAAAAGTTGTATCTTTGCACCGCATTTTTAATGAAACCGCCGTGAGGAAGGTCATCAGATGCACAAAATTAAACATATTCATATTTTATTAAATTAAGTTTTTACAGCTATGTATTTAGACAAAGCAAAAAAAGAAGAGATCTTTAGCAAGTACGGAAAGTCTAACTCTGATACTGGTTCTGCTGAGAGCCAGATAGCATTGTTCTCATACCGTATTGCTCATTTGACGGAACATGTTAAGAAGAACCGTAAAGATTATACTACAACACGTGCGTTGACACAGCTTGTAGGAAAGCGTCGTGCATTGCTCGATTACTTGTATGATCGCGACATCAATCGCTATCGTGCTATCATCAAGGCCCTCGGTCTTCGTAAGTAATCAGCTTAGACAGACACATTGCTTAACAGAACAGAATCCCATCGTTCACAAGAGCGGTGGGATTCTTCTTTTTTCTCAGTTTAACACAAAAAAGCTTTCTCTCAACGGAGAGAAAGCTTTTTTGTTATTACAGTCTGCGTATCCATCAAGGATACTCTGATAATATAGACAGTCTGGGACGAAGAGGAAACCGGGATGCTGACAGAAACAGCACCTGCAGCCTTTTTCGCTGCCACCAGTTTTCCATCGAGGGTGTAAACCTCCACCTTATTTAATAGAGGCCCATTCACCTTGGATACAACGATCAATCCCCGGGCAGGAGAATAAATCTTCACGTCACTCTCACCCACCTCAGTATTTTCAATACCTGTAGTACTGCGCGTCTGGGTGAGGAAGTATCTGCCGTGCTCGTTTGCCTGCACCTTCACTTCCTCGCCATCCTTTATCTCCTGATACTTCCGGGTGGCAGCATCATAGAGATAGAGAGGAGAAGAAAGACGAGAGATGCCATCAATTTTCAATCCAACAGAAGAGGATTTGCCTACCACACCCAGTGGCAGCCAATCTACATCCGGCAAGGAATTCAGCGCCACAGCCTCATCGCCTGCCACCGTATAGACCACCGGAACTTCCTTCAGCTGGGCATCATAGAGCAGCTGGGCATCCTCGACATCATCATAATCTTCCGAAGCTGATGCATCAAGAACGATTCTCGAACGGCTGCGATAACCCGATGCAGCAGCCGTAAGGGTAAGCGTCGTGAGATTCTGCTCCTCATCCGATGCCGTCTTCACACCGCCAAACACTTCTCTATCTACCGTCATCGCAGAAGTGAAGTTGAGCTGCGATGCACTCTGTCCATCTTTCAGACGGACAAAGAACGACTGCATCGGCGAAATCTTCACGTCGTTCTTCGACTCATACGTGGTGGTTGACATATCCAGCTTATCATAGAGTTTCAACACACCATTCTCATAGACATAGAAGCTGGACTGTAGCGATGGATTTGCCTTCAGGAACTTATGCATGCTGAGCGTAGCCATATAAGGATTGCCCACCAGATAATAATTGTTGCCCTCCGACAACTTATTAACCAGCGAATAGCTCATTGTGCCCAAAGCATTCTCCTGGGCATCGGCATTCACCACCAGGCGATAAGCATTCTGTTTATCCACATTCTTCGAAAGCGTACTCTGCTGCTGAGAAGCCGAAACATAAGTATATTGCGTATCTGCCTTCGGCAAACGGAGCAATACTTCGCCCGATGCACCCATCGTATATTTATCTCCCATCCTGATAGCCACGCCCTCCAGCGGCTGATATTTCCTATCCACCTGATTATATACGTGGCTCCAGTGGGCTGAAAGCGCATTGAGATTCTGTTTCTCGAATGTGATGCCGGTGCCTGCATAGTCGTAGGCACCGTAGCTGCCGCCCAAGATTACTTCTTCGGCAGAAGCATCATCCCAGCTTCGCTGATATACAGGACTGGTTACACGATTGTTTACCGATGATGAGAACGAGATTGGCTCGAACGCCTCCGTCTCCTGTCTGCCCGATGCAGCCGGCACATAGATGTCGCCCGCATAGGTATCCTGCAAAGGCGAAGTGAGGGCATACCAGGTGTTTGACTTCATCTGCTTCTCCACCCACGCCTTGTTGTATATCAGATAGCACTGGTTGAGCAGTTCGCCTCCCGGCTTGAAGTAAATCTGGTCGCAGGTGTTGCCATAGAAAGGTTCACACTCCAGATTGCCGTCGGCGTTCAATCCGTGATCTGCGGCATCAGCATCCCATTTGGCAAGCATGTCATACTGGATATTCGCAGTAGCCGCATCGCCTTTGGCATTGCTCAGACGGGTGGCGATGCCCGTGGATTTCTGATAGGCGATATAGCCCAGGGAAGGGAAATACAGTCCGCTCAAATTTGGAATCGTTACCTTGGTAAACTTCATCGGCACGTATCCGCCGCTGCTGTAATCCGTATATTTATCAGCCCCCTTATAGAGCTCGCCATGGTCAGAGCGGCGCCAGTTTTCATCATTGTTCCATGCCGCACTCATCCTGCTGTTGGCAGTAGGATTCCAGGTAGCGTATTCCGGTACCACCGCAAAGCGGATGTATACCTCGCCCGAACAGAGTACCGTGGTTCCCTGGGAGCCATCTTCACGGAATATCAATACGCCTTCGTACCAATATCCCTCGTGCAACTGCACATTCATGGAAGAAGCAGAAGATGCAGTCCCCGACTGCGGCGTAAACTTCAGCTTCAGCTGGCTGGTATTACGCTCGATGTAATTATCCTGAAGCGTAGCCAGCGTCAGGCTCTCCCCTATTCTGTTCTTATAGGCAGGGTCGTTGGTACCCGAAAGATACATCACGTTGGTATGCTGCGAAGGATCCAGCTGATCTTTTCCGCCAGCCTTCACGAAATAGAGATGGGTGGAATTATTCGCCACAAAGTTCTTGCCGCTAACCGGAATACAGAAGTATCCACCCTTGGTTTTCTGTTGAGCCAAAAGGGCTACCTGAGGCAATCCGATGCGCACCGTGCGGGCATAATTATTAGGATATACCACGCCGGGACGTCCCAGATCCAACTGCGGTCCGTTCTTCACGACACGAAGCTTGAACGACATCTCACCGAGACAGATCTGATAATCCACGCCGCCCTGGTTGATGGTGCCAGATGTATTGGTAGGAAGCACACGAATGGTATGGTCGCCCACACCCAGCCGCACGTCCTTGAACTCGGCACAGTTTGTTAGAATCGGCGTCGTGGCATCGTCTACATACCAATCGTAGAGCACACCATTCAGATGGATGCTGCCGCCATTGTTCTGGTCTACGGTCTGCAACTGCGCCTTGATGTTATATTTCGGGGTATCGTTGTCATCGCAAGGAATGGTGACGGTGGTGGTGATGCTTCCGTTAGCATCGGTAACCAGCACCTTCTGCTGCACCATCTGGAAGTTGGCGCTATAGAGCGAGCACACATCCGAAGGCTTTCCCCACGCAAGCTGGGTCTTATCCGTCACCGAATCATCCTCGAAGGCGAAACTAACATAGTAAGTCTGGTTCGACTGCAGATTGAAGTATCTGTTGGCAAGCACCACGTTCCACTCGTCGTTGATTTTCTCGTACATCGGCTTTCCATCCACCGTTTGCTTATCATTCACATAATTATATATGGTGGTGGTTCCCCAATTGTAGTTCGGGCTTTCTGCCGTTCCATAGTTTACATTCGTCACCGGACTACCATCTGCATCAACAAAGCGGAAGTAGAGTTTCTTTTCTGTATTGTCGGCAAGCGCCGCCATAGTTTCCTGCAAAGCCCTCAATTTAAGGAGGATGGTGGTAGAAACAGAAGAATCTTCAGCTGTGTTCTTATCAGGACAGATAGGCGAGCTCTGGATAACATCCACCTTGGAAGCCTTGGTATAGATGCGAAGATCATCGAAGGCATAGTCGGCACCTTGAGTAGATTTACACATATTATCTACCACGAGCTTGAAGTCGGTGAAGTTATTCACTCCGCTCTCCTTCTGCAGCACCATCTTTCCATAAACCTGATACCATTTTCCTACATTGGCAGCATCAGTTCCATCACGGTTTCCTGAGAAATTACCGGATGAGAACGAGTGGAGCAACCTGCGCTCCGTTTCCTGGTTATTCCCATCGTAATTCACGCCATAGAGCTTGAACATCAGCTGCGGGCGCTGCGAACCGGTGGTCATATCGGCAATGGCAGCACTGAAAATCACCTGCGAACCCACACAGAGGTCGGCCTTGAAATCAGCTTCGGCAATCTGTCGGCTTTCATCGGAGGCATCGATATAGAGGAAATGTCCATATTGGGTGCCATTCGTATTTTCGTAGGTACGGTCGTAGAGCTGGGCAGTAGGCCACCACAGGTAGCTATCTGTACCAGAGTTTCCCCATCCTGACTTTCCCTTTATATTTGCCGACTTATAGAGTCCGTACTCTCCATGCAGCGGTGAATGCTTAGGATTTACATGCATATTGCCTGCCGGAGCGGAATTCATCAATTCACGATAGACAAAGCCATAGCTTCGCCTGCTCCATTTAGAAGGCAGGCGGGCCTGGTTATCATCCGGGCTTGTAGGAGCCAGAAGAGTCTGCTCCTCATCATCGTCATCAAAAGAAACGGTGTTGACAGAGCGATAATGATCTTCAAGATAAGAATTTAATCGGGTATTCTGACCTTTCGCCTTCAGTTCGTCCGCAGTCATCGGATACTGGTTGAATAGCTGACAGGTGAAATTGGCGATAGGACACATCTGTCCGCTGCTGGAAATGGCTATTGCCACCACATAGATACGATCGCCATACTTGAAATTCAAATAACGGGAAACCTTCTTACCATTCAAGTCATACCAGCTACCAATACCATTCATCTTATCCAGATACAAATCAAAAAATCTGAGGGGCAAGTTATTATAAGGACCAGGATGAGTCCAATAATTCCATAAAGTTTTATCGGAATTGTAGACACGCCACTGCACTTTAGTAGTCTGAACAACCTTAGAACTGAAATCCGTCTCCTTAATCTTATGCGCCTCATCCTCTGCGAAGACATGATGCGTATTGATATTATCCATTGGATGGAAATAATAGTTGGTCACATCATTCTGGTTGAGGCGGAGTGTCATAAAGGCAGAGGCATCCTTCACTCCTGCCGAAACGCCCTTTCCATCTTCATAAGAATAATCCCTGGCTATTCCCGTTTCCAGGAGTTTCTTCTTGATATCATCCGCCATCTTTTCTGCCGGCATGATATGGAAGATATATCGGATAGAAAGGGTTGGCTCATGCTCGAAGCTTGTTCCGTTGCAGCCGTCCATGTATCGGCTCACATCGCAGGCGATGGTCTCCCCAGTCCAGGAAGTATCAGAGGGGCGGGTGTAAACTACGCCCACCAAATTACGATTTGGCCCGGATGAAAGATTATAGGCAACCAAACCTTTATTTATACGATGAGCATCTATCATGCTCTTCAGCTTGCTTCTGAAAAAATTAGAATATATCTCCAACTGATCAGAAGCTTTATCAGTATCGTAATTATACCATCTGAAATATCCTCTAGGTTCCAAATCTGCACCATTGCCCGAATAGCCGGAAAATGGCAACGACAATTCCTTGCTTCTGCCGCTAGGCAGAGCGATATAATAATGAACCACATGCGTTTTCTGTCGGAGACAGTCATAGGCGGCATCTATCACCTCGTAATCGCCGGTTTTATTGGCGATACCTTCATAATGCTTAAAGGTCTCGGAATAAGCCATCCCAGGCATCAAGCAGATGATGCCCAGGATGAACAATATGTATTTTGAAAATAAACTAATTCCTTTCATAGCCAAAAGTCTTTGTATTTAATACTATTTTTTCAGTATTCTTTCCTGCACGGGTCAGGTCAATTTGCGTCATTGTAAAGCGAACCTTGCGGGAGATGATAGGATACGTACCCAAGCCATTCTGTTCCTTCACCTTGATCTTCATTGTATAAATGGCAGAACCGGTACGGTTGCCCATTTCTCCTTCCAGGCGGTAAGCGGATGGAACCCAGGCTGGCGAGCTATCGAAGATGTTTACACCATCAGCTCCCTGCGGATTCTGCTCCTGCAGCTTCCAGCCATCAGAACCTGCCGCATCCGTTCCCATTTGCCATTCACTCACTGGCAGGGTCTGAGAACCAGTACGGCTCAACTTGATGACCTCGGGCTTGATATGAAACTCTCCATAATAACCGAAGTCAAGCGAAAGATTTTCACCATCATCCTTTACCTTCGGCAACACCCCGATTGGCGAGAATGCCTCCACCTTCCACCTAATCTGATAATCCTCCAGCTTGATAGGAATCTTCAGATAATCATTGCGCCGGATTTCATTCCATGATAGCATGGCATAACGATGGTTACTGGTAGTGCCCGTAGTCGCATCTACCGTAGTAAGCGAAAGGATAAAATACCGGTTGCCACCATCTGCGCCCTTATCTACCAAACTCTCGTTCATATAGAAACAAGCCGTTTGCTTAGCTCTAGCCTCTATGGTCATACCACTGTTTTCGGCAGCCGTCAGCGTGATGGTTCCCTTCTTTGCCGAATTTGCCAGATTCACTTGCAATTGATTATTCGAATCCACATTTGGTAAAAGCTTGATATTAGGATTACCATTCTGGGTAACATCCGAAAGGGTGATGGTCTTCAAGACAATGGCATGATCGGTGGCATTGGTAATAGAAAGCTGTACCTTAGCCATCATACGGATAACCTCCAGATTGATGACCTGCTGATTATCAACCACATCCACTGTCTGCTTATTACTCATCGGATAACCGTTCTGCAAGTCAGGCGCCATCGACTGATGGAAGAGTTTACTGTTGCCATCCATCTGATAAGTCTTTTCATCAAAATCAGCTGGCAACGGTTGCACAACAGATGTGCTGGCATCCAACCCGATATCTTCAGGCTTGATATTGGCAAAAGAATAGAAGGTTGTCGCTCCAGTATTCAACTTTACAAACACCTGGTCTTTCTCCACCTCAGTAACACCAGATTTCAAATCGGAAGTGATAATCTTATCTATCATTCCATTCTGTACCACCACCACAAACCAGCTTTTTATCATTTCTCCAGGCAAAGCTTCGGTATCCGTCTCCCAACCCGCCCTGGTCAGAGAAGACCGGGAAGACTGTGACGTCTGGGAAGATAAGGCAGACAGTTGCAACGTCACCCCTACCCGGTTCTCGGCATCAGCCTGACCGGGAAAGGAAGTTGCTTCATCACCGGCAGAACAAGCCGCCAGCAAGCATACTGCCCAAATACATATATAATAGTATATCTTCTTTGCCATATTTATATTTTGAAAAGCCTAAGGCTTTTTCTATTTATTATTTTCTCGTTTTATAATTCACAATTACATCACAATCTCTTCGTGATCACGTACTTTCCATTTCCTCACCGTCAGTTTCACGAGATTCTGACCATTGCTGCCCTTATACACCTCGAAGATATAATAATGGTCGCGTACGATATCATTGATGGTTGTACCTTCCGTTCCTTGGTCTGTATAATCAATGAAACGCAGGGTATATTCCTTATCTTTGCCTGATGCATCCTGTTCAACGGTTCCATTTCTAGCCAGTTTCAACTTGATGACACATTTATCCGCATCTACCTGACCTTTATTCTGATATTCAGGCAGATAGATAGGAACATCATCTTTCATCGTAATGCCACCAGTTTGTTTTGAATCATAGAAATGGTCAAACTCCTCGTGAGTAAGCGATGCAGTCTTTTCGCATTCTGCATATTTTTCGGGCATACAATAGCCCTTATTATTATAGTTGAAGAGATTCATACTATGTATGCGCCATCCATTTTTCTTCATATCGTTACTCAGATTCACCTTTACCTTGGCTACCGCCCTCAGCAGATTGATATCCGAGAAATCCTGAAGCTTGCCGGCAGCAAGTGTAAAGTCAACTTTCTTGACACCCCACATCGGCAGATACTTAGGCTTTGCTTCGTAATCAAACGCCTTCTGGGCAATAATTTCATCATTATACCCTTTCTGCAAGTCATCCTCACTCATATCGAAATTGGCATAAACCACCATTTTTCCTTCAAAATGATTACCAACAAGCACCTTGTTGCTCACAGGCAAAGAGCCTGTCAACCGGTAGATATTACCGCCCACATGAATGAGCACCATGTTTTGCAGGACTCCAGCCATACGATGATTTACATCATAGAAAACGACGTGGAATCTGCTAAAGTCGATACTGTTTTCCATCTCCGTTTCCGGATCTTCAGTCTTATCTTCTTCACCTCTCGAAGCCAGTGGCTTTACAAAAGGTTGCCCCATTCTTGTATTACTATTTTTATCTGCTCCTTTCAAGCAAAGGGTAAGCGTGATATTTGCTTCCGCTTCCCCTGCATTTGTATCTCCTTGGTCGCATGAGACCAAAGCAATACAGCCTAGCCAAGCCATCGCTATTGATACGAAGAACCTAAGCAGTCCCCCAGCATATCTTATTCCTTTCATCTCATACATCATGATTAAATACAATAATTATAGATTACATATCTGTCTTGCTCAGCACCACTCTCCATGAATTGATGATGACTGAAGCAGCCTGCCATTTGTGGTTTTCGTCAATGAAGAATACAAGGTCGTAGGAATCCTGTCTATCCAGATATTCCTGGTCGCTCATAGACTTATTGTAATTGCCTTTCACCATCAAGGCATAGTCTATCAATGGAATATTGATGATGCTTGTACCCGTTGACTTATTGTATACGCGCAGTCGCATATCGTGGCCTTTCACCAGCCGGTTGGTGGTCAACTCGGCGATGGCGCATGCCACTGATGTCTGCTCGCTGCTACCTGAACTGACACCGGCAGAAGCGGAGTAAGCAGACCAGGCGTTGTAGGTAAGCATTTCATCCTCCATCAGACTGTTGTCGTAATCCATCTTACCATTGTTATCGGTAATCTGGAAGATGAAGTCATCGGCACTGAGATTCACGCCCGACAGGTTTTGCAACACCACCTTGAAATGATTGGTGTTCTTGGTAAGCGAAACCTTGACGGTTCTCGTTCCCCCCTTCTCCATCTTAGTGAGATTGGCTTTTGCCAACTGTCCATGGAAGAGCGGAGTCAAATCATGGTCGACGATTCCCTTATCGGCACGGTTCACCGTAGCCTTGAGCACATCACAGGCTGAAGAGCCTATGCTTGCCTGCCCAAAAGTATAGGAGCCAGCATAACGCTCTTCGCCCTGTGCCCATGCAAGAAGATCATAGACACCAGGAGTCAGGTCGTCGATGTTCATACCCTCTTCGGCGATAATCTTCTCGGCAGCCTCGGTTTTGACATAAGCCAATTTTCCCTGCTGGTCGAAAGCATAAAGTGTGACGTTCTTAACCTCATGAGGGAAAGCGTCGGCAAACTTCATGTTCATATCGTAGATGAACTGCACCTTCAGATGAGTCTTCAGCAGTTCCTCACATCCCTCATAGTTATCGTGCCAATAATCACAGGATGCGAGCAGCAAGCCGAGTATGGTGCAGCAAGAGAGCATCATCAGCCTTCCCTTCTTTCTGATATCATTTATAATCTTCTTCATTTATATAAATCTTATTATTTCTTTTCTGTCTTGTCCAAATCTACCGTAGATGGTACCACACGCCAAGAGAGGACATTGATCTTTGCAGCAAGATAGGTCTTATCATTACTTGGTATTGCTGGAACGATAATCTTTTCAGGGTTATAAACAGGAGTACCAAATCCCTTGATAGAATTGAGAGATATTTGATAAGAGTGGTTACGAACAATACCATATTCTCCCAACTTACCTTTTTTGCCAAGGTGCTTGATAGTTGTATAATAGTATGCCATACCACCTTTTCTCACCTCTGCAGGGGTTCCCTGCAACATGTTGTACACAACGCTCTTGTCAGTTACCTCATTCCATACACCACCTTTCTGTTCGTACAAGGTAATGTCTGGTTTTTTCAACGTAGCAAAGACTTCGTAATCCTTAGCTTGAGTACCTGATGGAGCATCTGTTGTAAAGGTAATATCAGAAGGATCCAGATTTACATATTTATCTGGCTCACCAGCAGCAACAGGGACCTTCTTATAGTAACGCGAAATCTCATTTAAAAAGGTCTTCTTCAAATTATCTGTTCCCAAGAATTCCTGTCCCTTATATTCACAAATCTCGGCAGGCTGTAAACTACCATCAGCATCCTTGTATGCCAGACGAGCAGCAACCACGAATTTCGTCAAAGTATTATTATAAACATGAGCATCATCTATAACTTCCGTAGGTGTATTAGGCAATGTATAGACAGCATCACCCAATTTATGTGTATACTCAGAGAACTTATAATTTACAGGTTCATTTTTATCAGCACCTGTTCCACCAAAAGGAACACTGAGTGACCAGAAACTACGATGATAATCAGCACTTGACCATGGAGAGATACCAAGAATTTCATCTGTAAATTTCTGAGTATCAATCTGCTTAAACAACTCTGCCTTTCCATTTTCACTTGCCAATCCCCAGCCTACAATGTAAGCAAAGATTTCCTTTTTATCGGAAGTACCATCTTCTTTTGCCAGAGAAAGAACACCTACCTTAGTTTTCTGATTGTCCTTCATGCTGACGCCGTCAAAAATAACATCAGCTGTTTCTTTTTCAAAGTTAGTGCCGACAACATTAGCATTCACCTTGGCATTGACACGCTCTACATATACATTGACAGGGTGACTCTGTGCATCATCTGAAGAAGCATAGGTTTTTCCAGTCAACTGAGTTGTACAAAGGTCATTTCCTGCTTCCTCGTAAGTAGAGTTGCTCATCATGAAATGATCATTATCATAAAACTTGGTACCTTTCAATTCCTTGCGCATGACAGACCAACGCAAAGCTGCACCATTTTGTAATAATTCTGGATTAATGTCTGGATTGATAACTGTCAACATAGAGGCTGGAGCCACATGGTTCTCACCATTCAACACCAAAACTGTTTCAGTAATGCCCTCTACCGTTTGAGACTGGTCTCCCGGATTAACATTGACTTCTTTATCAATATAATTCCCCTTACCATTCACATTATTGAGAATGTAAGGTGTACCATCGGCATTGAAGAAGTAGAAACGTACACTCTTTATTTTATTTTCCACTCCTACGCCATCTTCATACGTCCCATTTTGGGAATCCGTATAGCGGGTTTGACGAGCATTGCCTGTTGGAGCATTGCCAACAGTCTTTAAATTCACAGCAATGTAAGAAGTTGAGCCTTCTGAATTCTCACCACCATGACCTCCGGTTATGTCATCACTGCTAGAACAGGATGCAACCGTCAGCATCAGTGCTGAAGCCAGCACTGATGAAAGCATCGTAAATTTCTTCATAATCCTATAGTTTTAATTTTACTTATAATTTCTTTTTCGTTCTATTGCATCGTCATCATTTCATACGCCTTTCTTGCTGTATCGGCTTCCTTTGAATCGCCGGCTCTATCCAGATAAGGCTTGGCAGCATCGGCATCTCCGTTGTTCAGACGGATAATGGCAGCATTCAGGTTTGCCGTTGCATCCTCCGGATACATGCGCACAGCCAGCTCCATCACCTCATTGAACTCCTTGGAACCTACCTCATAGGTCTGGGCTACCATGAACAACTCGTTGAGCGACAACAGCTGCGGCCTGGTCTTCATGATCTGCTTTGCCTCTTCCACATCGAAAGGCTTAACTTTATAAGTAATGTGGTAGTCGCTATGGCGGAGAGCTGGATAGCAGAGGGTGAGCAGGGTGCGATACTGTGCAGGATATTGTTGCTTCAGCTTCGCATCACGAGCATCTGGATCCAGATTTTCATCCTGGGCTATGGCAAGAAGCTGCTCCTTTTTCTCCAAGTTGCTTGCCCGGATATACTCACGCAAACCGTCCCAATCCTCAGCGGTAGATGATACCGCAAAGATGCTGTCAGGCAACTCTACCATCTTGCGGACATATTCTGTCAGGGTGATGGCACGATTCTTTGCCAGATACTCATTATGCTTATACGAACCTTCCGGCGAAGCAAAACCATGGATATTGATGCCCATCACCTGCAGGTTATTATCCGCCTTCAATGCCTTGATGGTGGTGATGATGCTATCCAACTGTGCCGGATTACGGCGATAATCGGCACGCAATTCTATCCTGTTGACCGGGAAGTCGATATAGGCACGCTTATCCAAATGGCGAATCTTCGGAGCTTCAGCTACTACTGCCTGCAACTGGAGCACCGGCTTCAATACGTTCTGCTTAGGCTGCTGAATGGTCTCGATGATCTGAGGAGCACCTGTTGAGCATTTTTCATCTGCCCTACCCGGAATCAAATAAATGAGGGAAAGAGCCACCTTGGTGGGTCCCACATAATTCTTATGGGCAGAGTTGAGTTTTTCACCACAGGTACCACATTCGAATTTATCGTATTTGGTATGGATATAGCCCAATCCGAGCGAAGCCTCGAAGTTCCAGTGCTTAGAAAGATTCCATTGCTTACCGGCTGTGATACCGCCTCCGGCATACCATCCTTCATAGCGATGGTTGCGCAATCCTTTCAATAACCCGAAAGGAAACTTCACGCCACCTACATTATACTGTCCTCCTAAAGCATGAGCACCGAGGAACCAACCATCGAAGTTCTGATTGAACCAGTAGCGATACTCAGGCATCACCATCCAATGACGAAGACTGGAATGGTTGCCGCCACTTTGCTTCCAAGGATTCAAGCCGAAGAAAACCTGAGTTGTATGCTTTTTGCCTACAGCCATCTCTAATCCCAAGTTAGGGGTAGCAGTAGCCCAATAAAGCATATTGGTCTTCAAGCCAACCTGCTTAGTCTGCCAGGTCTGCTGAGATGGTTTGGTTTGCTCGGCTTGGCGGGCTTGCATAGGCAGGATGCAAAAACACAACAATATAGCAACTGATATAAATCCACTAAATTTCATATATTATTATCTTAGAATACAATTTCTTATAATGTACTTATTTTTGGCCGCAAAATTAAAAAAAAAGAGGAAAATATATTATCAAAAACCGCAAAAACACGA
>OGYV01001514.1_pt1 | contig 17353 bp, 20 predicted proteins | sample 1576651 | NCBI WGS metagenome assembly OGYV01 (sample SAMEA3541570, study PRJEB24748) | human gut metagenome | biome: human gut; feature: human-associated habitat; material: faeces | place: China | collected 2012
TTCCCCATTGACTGGAAATCATTCTTGAGCTATAAGCGATGCTTCTTGTGACAAGGTGATACCTTGGACTTGCCTTGTTTTGGATTTCAATATTGATGTAGACTCTTTTGGTTGATTGATCTACTTGTGGTAAGTCTATATAGAAATAAATATCATAGCACATCAAGCCTTCATCTTTGATAAAAGCTTCTTTATCCATTAAATGAAAATGCGGATTAACGATTTTATCACCAATACGGACTCCTTTAATCAGTTTTTTTATTTCATCTAATGAAAGATGTTTTGCTTCTTCAACAAAACAAGAAATGATTCTAGAAAGCATATAAGGATGTCCTATCAGCATTTTACAATACTGATCGTACATGATTGTTTTATTAGAGCTTGTTATAAGATTTAATTGTTGCATAAGTAGTTCCTCCTACTATATATATCGTTTATTTTTTTACTTTTTTCTTCTTTTTTTGTTAAAAAAGTAAAAAAACTTACGAAATATTTATTCCATAAGTTCTTCTTTAAGTTTTAATATTTTCTCTTCGATTTCATAAATCACTTTTATAAATTCTTGATCATCTTTTCCAGTTGAATCATCAAGTTGCCAATTATCATCAAATTCTCTACCAACATATGGACAACCAACATTACATCCCATAGATATAAGCAAATCTACTTGAGGGATTTCATTAATCAACTTTGGATGTTGTGTCTTTTCCATATCTATTCCATACAATTTTTTCATTAAACGAACAGCATCTGGATTTATTTGATTTTTAATTTCACTTCCTGCTGAATAGCTTTCAAAAACATCACTTGCAAGATGTTTTCCTAAAGCTTCAGCAATTTGACTTCTACAAGAATTGTGAACGCATATAAATGCAACTTTTTTCATTACTTTAAACCCTCTTGTTTAAAGACTTTTCGCTAATTGAATAACTTCTGCTAATTTTGAAGATTCTTTCATACTTCCTTTATCTTCCATATTAGGAACACAAATAATACCAAGATCTTCCCATTTTAAATAAGATGTCATAGCTTTATATTGACTTATTGCTGCATCAAAAACATGATCAGCTCCAGCATCTAATAATAAAGCTGTTTTGTGGAAATGAAACCCTGTGCTTCCACCTGCATACATACGATCTATAACAGTTTTTAATTGGGCTGTCATGTCAAACCAATAAATTGGTGATCCAAAGATCAGAACATCTGCTTCTTTTAAATGTGTCCACACTTGTTCCATATCATCTTTTTGAACACATTCCCCTTGATGTGACCAACAATACTTACATCCTAAGCATCCTTTAATATTCATTGATGCAATATTTAATTTAACAACATCATGATCTTTAACATTTTCCATAAATGTATTAATCATAATTTCTGTATTTCCACCTCTACGTGGACTTCCGTTTAATAAAACAATTTTCATATTTACCTCTTCCTTTTCCTTAAATAATACTAACATAAATTGATTATCTTTCATTCATTTTTTATAATAATTTAAAGTAAAAGGAATGATCATTATGAATGAAGAATTAATTTATCAAGTATTAGAAACAGTAGGAGAAATACCTAAAGGATGTGTAGCAACATATAAACAAATTGCTTGTTTAATTGGTAGAGAAAAAAATAGTCGTTTAGTAGGTAAAATACTAGCAAATGCCTCCTATTATGGACATTATCCTTGTCATCGTGTCGTTAATTTTCAAGGAAGGCTTGTTCCTGGTTGGTTTGAACAAAAAGAATTATTAGAAAAAGAAGGGATTACTTTTAAAGATGATCATCATGTTGATTTAAAAAAACATCAATGGAAAATGAAATAAATCATTTTCCATTAAATGCTTTGTGTAATAAGTAAGGATATAGACAACAAATTAAAAAAGTAGAAGTAATCCAGCATAAAGGATTAATATATGTCATGCCTGTAAAGCCTAAAGGATAAACTAAAAAATAAGTACCTAAACATCTCACCATAACTTCTAAAATACCTACTATTAAAGGAGTAAAAGCTTCCCCTAAACCTGTTAAAACAAAACGAACAATAAAGAACAAAATAAAACCAAGAAGTAAAAGAAATATAGTTCATTCCCAAATGAATAACCTCTATTTCTTTTTTACTAACAAATAACATCATAAATTGCTTATTAAAAAGATGCGCCATAATAGTAACAACAATACTCAAAGTAATAGTAATAACCAACATAGACTTACTTCCTTCTTTAATTCTTTCAAAAGCATGTTGTCCATAATTTTGAGCAGTATAAGTAGACATGGCTGTACCAAAACCCGCCAACATCTGCATCATTAATGAATCCATCTTATAAGCTGCTGTATAAGCAGCTACTTCTTGACTTCCTAATGAATTTAAAGCTGATTGTACAATTAAAAAACTAATAGCAAGCAAAGATTAAAAAAAGCCATCGGTAAACCTACTTTTAGATTTTCTTTTATACAAATAAAATCTATTTTAAAATCTTCTTTATTAAAAGAAAATAAATCTAATCTTTTTTTCATATAGAAATAACATAATAAACAACAAATCAATTATGCAATAACCGTAGCAAGTGCAACTCCTGATATGCCTAAATGAAAAATCAAAACAAAAACTAAATCAAAAACAATATTTAATATTGCTGAAAGAATTAAAAATAATAGAGGTGTTACACTATCTCCATAAGATCTTAAAAGGGCAGATTCATAATTATAAAGTGCACTAAACAAAGCTCCTATAAAAATAATACTATCATAACTAAGAGCTCCTGGTAATAACTCTTTAGAAACATTCATCCATTGAAATAAAGTAGACTGAATCATAAGTCCAATACATGTAATAGATAATCCTAATACGATCATAATATATAAACCATTAATCATTGCCTTTTTTACTTCTGTTCTTTGTTTAGAACCTATTTTTTGAGCTATTACAATAGATAACCAATTAGCTAATCCAATTGCAAGATCTAATAATAAATCAACAACAGGACTTATTACTCCAACAGAGGCAAGGCAAAAGCTATAATAACTTTAACCGGTTTTCCTTTAATTAATTGTGTTTCCATCTCTATCACCTCACCCAAAGTATAAAGTGATTTAAATTTATTGAGAAATATAATTCAAATATAATATTATAAATTTATATTATAACTCTTTTTATTATAATACTAATGAGGTGATTAGACGAAATTAGAAGTTTTTGAATATTTAATAGCAATAGAAAAATTTGGTTCTTTAAACAAAGCAGCTACAGATCTTTATGTCTCACAACCAAACTTAAGTAATGTCATTAAAAGTTTTGAAAATGAAATAGGGTATAAGATTATTTATCGAAATCATCAAGGGGTACAGTTTATAGATAAAGGAAAACAAGTATTAATGATTGCTCATAATATGGTAAAAGAGAAAGAAAAATTGATGAAAATAAACTTGAATCATCAAAAAGTATCATTAAAAATTTCTATTGGTAATGGGGATTATGCTTTAAAACCAATTTATCATATTCTTAATCAACAATCTTTCCAAGATGAAATCAATATTACTATTTTAAATCTTGCTGTTTGGGATGCTTTAGAAAGCCTATACCAACAAACAATCGATCTGGCTTATCTTATAATTCCTGCTTTTATGAAAAAAGAAATGATGGCTTATTGTCAAAACCATCATTTACTTTTTAATCAATTAAAAAAGCTCACTTGTCAAATTAATCTACGTCAAAATCATCCTTTATTAGATCATTTTTCAAAAGAAGGTTTATGGAATTATCCTTTTGTTGATTTTATAAACAATCAACCTTATGTTTATGGTGATATATTAATCCTCATAAAATAATATATGTTGATCATCATTCATTAAGAAGAAAAATCATTCAAGAAACAGATGCTTTTTCTATTGGGATTCCTTCTCTGGATAATAGATTAGATTCATTTGTTTCTATTCCAACACCGGAATTAAGAATGATCATTTGTGAAGTAAGACATTTAGAAGATAAAAAAAATCTATTATTTGATGAATTTCATCAAATAATAGAAAATGATATACAAAATTATTTTTAATCATATATAATTTTATTGCACCTTTTCTTTTAATTTAGCTTGAACAACTTTATTAAAAAAGGTGCTTTTTTATACCTTAAATACTTTCCTTATATTCCTTTCCCCATTGTTCCATTACAGAAATCACTGGTCTCATTGATTCTCCTAAATCTGTTAAACTATATTCTACACGTGGTGGTACTTCAGGATAAGCCACACGTTCTACAATTCCATCATCAACCATTGATTTTAAAGACTCCGTCAATACCTTTTGAGAAATATCAGGTAATGATTTCTTTAACTGTCCAAAACGTTTTGTCCCCGTTAATAAATCTCTTAAAATCAACAATTTCCATTTACTTCCTATCAAAGAAACAGTTGTTGCTACAGGACATTCAGGTAAGTTTTCTTTCTTAATCATAAACTCATCTCCTCATCGCATTGTTAATGATTTACTACTTTTATTGTAACATAGATATACATTTCTAGAAATGTTTAGCAGTTTTAAATAAAATATTCTAGTAAGTTAACAATCGTAATCTATAGAAGTTAAGCAAAATGTAGGAATAACAAATTTAATGCTTTAATTATAATTAGAAAAAAACAGATGATTCCATGTGTAGTCATCTGTTTTTAATATTCCTTACTTAATAAGAAATCTGTTATATGCATTGTTTTAATTCCTTGATAATTACCACCTGCAAAATCATCTGTTAAAACCACATATTTAGGATAATTATCTTTAATTTCTAATAATTGTTCATATTCCCTTTTTTGTGTTTTTTCAGATTTAATTTCTTGTGTCACTTGAACATAAATTTTCTCATTTTGTTTTGTTGCAACAAAATCAATTTCTTTATCTTTATACTTCCCAATACAAACATCATACCCTCTTCTTTTAAGTTCTAAATAAACAATATTTTCCAATGATGATGCTACGCTATCTATTGTATATCCTAAAACAGCATATCTTAAAGAAGTATCAGCTAAATAAAATTTCTCTTGTGTTTTTAAAATAGATTTCCCTTGTAAATCATAACGTGAACATCTATGAAGAATATAAGCTTTTTGCAGTTTTTCTAAATATCTATAAACTGTTTCGTTATCTATTTTTCTTTGCTCAGACTTTAAATAATTTGAAATTGACTTAGCAGAAAAAGTATTACCAACGTTATTAAAAGTATATTTTATCACTCTTTCTAACTGATCTATTTTCTTTACCTGATTTCGACGAACGATATCTGAAAATATTGTGGAATTATAAATATCTCTAACAATCGTATAGACTTCATCTTGTGAGTATTCTTGTAAATGTGTCGCAGGGAAACCACCTAAACGTACATATTGATTAAACTCTTGTTTAATATCATAAATTGTTGAATAGCTTTTTTTAAACGTTAAATATTCATCAAAAGATAATGTATAAATATGAAATGTAACATACCTTCCTGTTAAATATGTTGATATTTCTGAAGACATCATTCTAGAATTTGAACCTGTTATATAAATATCAACATCATAATCAGAAGCGAGTGTATTTACTACTTTTTCCCAACCATTTATTTCTTGAATTTCATCTAAGAATAAATATGTTTTTTTAGTATTTAAAATCTTTGTTTTTAATTCTTGATAAAGCTCTTTTGATGTCATATCTTCATATTCCATTGAATCAAAACGATAACTCAAAATTTGTTCATCAGTAATATGGTGTTCTTCTTTTAATTTTTTTTGGATCATCTTTAATATTGTTGATTTACCACATCTTCTTACACCTGTTAATATCTTAACAAAAGGTGTATCAACAAAAGGCATTATTTTATTTAAATAAAGCGGTCTTTCTATCATATTATCACCTCATTTTATATAGATTTTATCGCAAAAATACATAGTGTTCAATAGTTTTGCGGTTTTAAATCGCAAAACTATATTATTTTATAAATTATTGCAGTTATATTATAGATTTTATTATTATGATTATTAAATTATTACTTATTTTTTTACAACTTTAATTTTCTATATGCATATATTTGATAAATATTCACAAATATCCAACCGATACCACAACCTAAAGCCACAGAATTGATGAATAAGTAAATAAGATAAAATAACACGTAATGTAACATGCATCGTTGTTCCTTTAAAAGTGACATCTACTTTACCGATTCCTCGATAGGATCCTACAAAAGCATTTCCTATAAAGCAGAAAATATAGAAAAGACAAACTACAAACATATAATTAGTTAATGGACAATGCAAAGAAATATAACCACTATTCTTTAATAAAGTATCCAATGATACATAATGAATTCCATCATGTTCTTCTCTAGGCGTTCTTGTATACACCATAATATCCATATCTAACGCCTGAGCAATTTTTATCACATTTTTCCCTATATGCCCAGCTCCTACCCAATATTAAAAGAAAGCAATTCCTTTTTTTTACGCCTATAATAAATTAATCCTATTAAATCTGCAAGTGCCCATCCAATAGGAACAGACCACCAAATACCAGTAACACCAATCGCTGGAATTGCTGATAAAACATAAGCTAACACAACACGTGTACCTAAAGAAAATATTGTAAGAATGACACTCATACCAGGTTTACCTAAAGCACGATACAAACCATACAACAAAAACAAACAACCAATTCCACAATAAAAGGCACCTTCAATTTTTAAATACTTGACACCTTCCATAATAATTTCTGTTTCTTTTGCATCTATAAAAATAGTCATTAAATCTTTAGCAAAAATACATACAATAGTTGAAATAATTATACAAAATCCCATAGAAAGACAAACTGCTGATTTTAATCCTGATTGAATACGCATTTTTTCTTTTGCACCATAGTTTTGAGCAATAAAAGTAGAAAATGCATTCCCAAAATCTTGTACTGGCATATATGCAAAAGCATCAATTTTAACAGCCGCAGCAAATGCTGCCATAACCACAGTTCCAAAACTATTTACTAACCCTTGTACCATTAAAATACCTAAATTCATTACTGATTGTTGAATACATGTAAGAACTGAAAATGAGATTACTTTATGAACCCTCTTTAAATGAAAATATTGTAATTTTGTAATTGCTCGTACCTGTATATTTTTTATAAGTGAGTAAATACTGATGCCAATACCTGAAAGATATTGGGAAATAACCGTAGCAATAGCTGCGCCTTCAACTCCTAATTTTAATACAATGACAAAAAATAAATCTAATGCAATATTAAGTATTGCCGAAACAGCTAAAAATATAAGTGGCGTCATTGAATTACCAATAGCTCTTAAATAAGAAGCAAAATAGTTATATAAAAAAATAGCTGGTATTCCTATAAAAATAACAATAAGATAGCCTTTCATATCTCCCCACACTTCATGTGGAACATGTAAAAAAACAGAAAGCTGATTAAGAAAAATATAAGATATTACTGTTAGTATAAACGTGACGAGTGCAATAAAGAAAAATGATGCACATACATCTTCCTGTAATCCTTTTTCATCTTTTTGTCCATATCTAATTGAAAACAACGCTCCACTTCCCATACATAAACCAAGGATTATAGATGTTATAAATGTCATTAAGGTAAACGATGAGCCAACACTTGCTAGAGCATTTTTACCAAGAAATTGACCAACAATCAATGTATCAACAATGTTATAACATTGTTGAAGTAAATCACCTAAAATCATTGGAATTGAAAAAAGAAGCATAGACTTTAAAACTGAACTTTTTGTTAAATCTCTATTCATCTTTTATATTCCTTTCGTAATATTTATCTTACGTTTTGTAAGTATTATAATCAAATATTTATTTTCAGTCAATATCTCTAATTTTTAAAAGATTTACTTATAATAAGGAGCATGATAGTATTAAATAAATGATTAACGGGGGAATGATTATGTATTTAAATGGGCTTGATGAATTAGATCAAAAAATTGTTCAATTATTAATAAAAAATGCACGTTTTTCTTACTCTGATATCGGAAAAGAGGTAGGGATTTCTAGAGTTGCTGTAAAAGCTAGAATTCAAGCATTAGAAAAAAAAGGGGTTATTGAAGAATATACGACAATTATCAATCCTCAAAAAATAAGTGGCGCAATATCTTGTTATTTTGAAATTGAAACATTGTCAAATTCGTTTACTGATGTTATAAAAATATTAAACCAAAATAATATTGTTACTCAAATTTATCGTGTTACAGGAAAAAACAAATTACATGTACACGCTGTTGCTGCTTCTAATAGTGAGATGGAGGATTTCTTACATACTACTATTGATACATTACCAGGGGTTATTAGTTGTAGTTGTAATATTATTCTTTCACGTATTAAAGATATTAAAGGATTACGTTTATAGTTATAGATCATCTTTTTTAATAAAAGAGTTATTTGAAAATGAATGAAAATTTAATCTATTAAGTTTTAGAAAGAGTCGTTTAGTAGGTAAAATTCTTTCCAACACCTCCTATTATGTTAATAATTCATGTCATCGTATGTTAAGCATACTGGAAAACTTATTCCAATGTATGAATAAAAAAGGCTGTACAGAAAACAAATGTCATTAAGTTAAGGCGATATTGTACAAAAGCTAATTCTATTTATGTTATATTTTGCCTTAAATATTTTGGCATATCGTCTTGTTTTTGACGTACTTCAAAAGAACCTGTGTCTAGGCTATAAAAATTTGTGATATCTAGAAAAAATTATGTAAGAATAATTTTTGCCAACTTGTTCTATCCTGAAATCAACCGGATGCTGGTTACAGAAGTAAGTCGAATGGCAGTGTATTAAAATTAGGTGGATGTAATTGAAGAAAAAATATAATATCATGTGATTACACAATCGAGATTTGAAGGAGGTATGTATTATGAATATAGGATTTGGGTCATGTATAATTTTGGCTATACTATTTGTAATTATAGGTGTGTTATTTGCAATTTTTAAGGAAAAAGCAGCAAAATTTGTTTCAGGATTTAATTCATTTTCTAAAGAAGAACAGTCATTGTATGATAAAGTTCAGATCTCTCGTGATATAAGAAATCAGTGTTTCATATGGACTGTTATAATGTTGGCAGGAGCGTTATTATCCTGCTTTTTAACCCCATATATGGCTATACCGGCCTATATTATTTGGTTAATTCTGTTTTTTAGAGAAGTACACTTTGATAATCATAAAGCGTTTGAAAAATATTTATTAAAATAAATTATTATTCGCAGAAGGCACTTATTTATGAAAAAAGGAATAAACAAATCAATCTTATTTTATGTTGCATCAGTCTTGTTTTTCATAGCATCGCTATTAGCTTTACGAGTAGAAATGAAAATTCTATGACTATAGTGTGGTTATGCCTTGGTTCCTCGTTCCTTTGCTTAGGTTCGACTCACAAGAAAAAGGAAAACAATAAAGAAAACACAGACGATAAATAATTTTCAGTTTTTCGAGCTCAAAAATTTAATATTAAATGAAAAGATAGAGTGTATAGAGAAATCTATATGCTCTATTTTTTTCCATTTTTGAAAAAGGGATTGAAAAACTATTGACATTTTGTTACTTGTTCTACAACTTTAACTATATTTTCATTAACCAATGTCATAGACACATCGATAGTTGCATGCCCACACATATTTATTCATCGATTAGCATCCATGTAAATAATACCTATATCCGCTTTTTTTGAAATTGGTTCTACAAGAAGTGCTCCAACCATATCTTTATGACCTCTAGGTTCACACATGTGTGCTGAACGATATTGGTCATAATTATTTTCTAAATACTCTTTATATTCCATCATACTTTTTGCTGCATACTTAGGAAAGCCTTCAGCAACGATACGTGTAGGCTCTCCTAAAGTATGTGTTTCAATCGTCTTAAAACAAATTGCTTTTTTATTCATCAAAAACACACACTCCATTTGATTCAATTAATTTTTTATAATAATAAAATGAATCTTTTCTTTTTCTTTCTAACGTTCCATTTCCAGTATTATCCAAATCTACATAGATGAATCCGTAACGTTTTTTTATTTCTCCTGTTGAAGAACTTACTAAATCAATAGGTCCCCACCAAGTATAACCAAACAAATCTACTCCATTATCAATTGCACCTAAACCATTTTCTGCAATAAATAATGGAATATGGTAACGTCCATAGATTTCATTTAATACCCAACGTAGTCCATTAGGACAAAAGCCCAACCCCATTCTGATTTTTTTATTAATTAAATTCTATAACCACTTAAAAGCAAAACTCTAACGTTTTGCTTCTATTTTTCCTTCTTTAATTCTTAAAGACACATCACACATCTTTGCTAGAGTAGGTGAATGGGTTACCAAAATAACACATTTATGATGAATATGTGCTAAATCTAAGAAAGTATTCATGATCTCTATTGAATTCTTTTCATCAAGATTACCCGTGGGTTCATCACAAAGAATCAAATCGACTTCTCTTGCAATAGCACGTGCAATTGCAACTCTTTGTTGTTGTCCTCCTGATAATTGTCGAATATCTCTTTTACATTCATCTTTGGAAAGTCCAAGTTGTTCAAGAATAGATAAACAATATTCTTTTTTATCTTTTCTTTTGATTCCCGCAATTTCTAAAGCAGACATAACATTTTCTAAAGCATTCATATAATAAATAAGATTATAAGATTGAAAGACAATTGAAATATCTTCTCGACGATATTTATTCAAACCTATTTCTTGAATATCTTTTCCTTTGAACAAAACTTTTCCATCATCAGGTTTATCTAAACCAGAGGCAAGAGAAAGAGTTGTTGTTTTCCCGCTTCCACTCGCACCAACAACTGCATAGATTTTACCTTTTTCAAACAAATAAGAAGCATGATCTAAAATTTGATTTTTTTCTTTGCCATCTTGATAACTATAGCTTACATTTTCTAATTCTAATAACTTTTCCATCTTAACCTTCCTTTCTAGATAAGATTTGTCTAGGTGTAAGTCTTAATACATAGGCTGCAGGTACAGCAATAGAAACAATACAGATTGCTGCTGTAACACCAGCAAGTTGAATGACATTTTCACCTGTAATCGAAACATCTAATTCCTGATTTGATGGTCCTTGAATCATATTTCCTAGGAAATTTTCTTTTGTTTGTGTATTGTTTTTTTGTTGATTACTATCTGATTGATTTTGATTGTCATTTGGTTGATCTCCTTTTTGATCCATTTGCATGACATTTGAAGAAGAACTACTTTCTAACATATTTCCCATATAATGAGATGTTAATTGTCCTGTACCTAAAGAAATCACAAAAGCAACTACTGCAATTAACCCTACTTCAATAAGTTGTTGAGCAATAATTTTAACTTTACTTTGTCCAAGTGATAAAAGAACACCAATTTCATAATATCTATTTCTAATTGTTAGAGCTAAGATTAAACAAAGAATTGTACTACCAGCAATCACTACGATCCATACAAACATCTTTGCAAATGATTGCATACTTTCAAGAGAAGAAGCATTTTGTTGATAAAGACGATTATTGGCATCTAATGAGAACGTATCAAAATCAATATCACTTTTCTTTTTCGCAAGTTCTACAAAAGCTTCTGCGTTTTCTGGATCATCTAAATAATAAATTGCTGATGTAATATTTTCACTACTTCCAGTAAGTGTTTGTCCAATTGATAAATCAGTATAAATTGTGTTTACTGGATTATTGAAATGAGCACTACCAATTTCATTTGTTGATTGAATTTCATAAATACCTACAATTGTAAGTTCTTGAGTAATTGTTTCATCATTAACCGTTGTTGTAATAGTAAAAGTATCACCAACACTTAAATCATTATCACTTGCAAGATTGGTTTCAATAACACAATTATTTGTATTTTGATCTTTTGTTGTAAGTAAACGCCCTTTTGTAAGTTTATAATTGTTATTGGTAAAAGAATCTAAATACTTCATTGTGATGTTGGCACTGATTGTAAAATCAACTTGATTTGAAGCTTGTTCTGGTTGATTATTACTATTATCTGATGCAGTTTCTACCGCTGAAATAGAATTACTGTTAGCTGATGTAGATATTTGATAATTATAATTTTTTACATACTTTAAATCTTTTAAACTATCTGCCATGGTTGTTGTTAATGATGTCTCATTACTTACGGCTTCACTAGGTTTTCTGTTTTTCATCATATTTCTAAAATCAACAGAAAGAGTTACATCGTTTCCTAAACTACTACGAATTTGATCCATTGATTTTTTGTTGCTGATTGAATAGATAAACCAGCAATAACGAGATTTGTAATTACAACAATAATTACAAATAATAAAATCGTTTTTCCTATATTTTTCTTTAAACTTAATAGTGCATTTTTTATCATACATTTCTACCTCCGACTTTAATATACCGAGATACTTTAACAATAAAAATGGAATAATTATGTTAAAAAAAGTGTTTCATCATTGCAACTCTTTTATTAAAAAGTTATCCTTATAAAGGAAAGAAGGAAAATTATGAAATTAGAGGAATTGGCTATTGGAAAAAGTGCTGTTATTCTCTCTGTTGGCGGAGAAGGAGCTTTAAGACAACACTTTTTAGATATGGGATTAATTCAAGGTACAGAGGTTACCATGGTAAAGTATGCACCGATGGGTGATCCTATGGAAATTAAAATACATGATTATGAGCTTACTTTAAGGAAAGAAGATGCTCATAAAATTGAAATTAAAGAAATAACTAAAAAAACAGAAAATAAAAATGATTCATTCATTTTTCAATATAAAGATCACCCTGGCTATGGTGAATCAAGTTATCATAAAATGAATGATCATCAAATCTATCATGAAAGTGATTTACTCACATTTGCTTTAGTAGGAAATCAAAACTGTGGTAAAACCACACTATTCAATCAACTTACAGGTTCAAATCAACATGTTGGTAACTTTCCTGGAGTTACTGTTGATCGTAAAGATGGAAGAATTAAAGGGTATCAAAATACTCTGATTACTGATTTACCAGGTATTTATTCTATGTCACCTTATAGTAGTGAAGAAATCGTCACAAGAAACTTCTTATTAAGAGAAAGACCTAAAGCTATTATTAATATTGTAGATGCTACAAACATTGAAAGAAATCTTTATCTTACAATGCAACTTCTAGAACTTAATATGCCAATGGTTGTCGCTTTAAATATGATGGATGAAATGTTAGGTAATGGAGGAACTGTATTAATCAATGATTTAGAAGAATATCTCGGTGTTCCAGTTATTCCTATTTCAGCTGCTAAAGGGGAAGGTATTGATGAACTCGTCAGCCATGTTTTACATGTTGCTTATTATCAAGAAAGACCTCAATTTTATCAACATATAGATAATCAACAAAATAAAGCGATTGATCGTTGTTTAAATGCAATTGAACATTTAATTGAAGATCATGCCTCAAACGCAAAGATTCCATTACGTTTTGCAGCAAGTAAACTTGTTGAAAAAGATGAACTTTTATTAGAACAACTTGATCTGAGTCAAAATGAAAAAGAAACTTTAGAACATATTCGTATTCAATTAGAAGAAGAAAGTAATCTTGATTGTTCTGCTGCTATAGCAAGTAATAGATTTCATTATATTACAGATATTTGTAAACAAACTGTAAAAAAACCACATGAAAGTAAAGAAAGATTAAGAAGTCAAAAAATTGATCAATTCTTAACAGGAAAATATACAGGAATTCCTGCTTTTATTGGAATCATGGGAATTGTTTTCTTTCTAACATTTAATGTTATTGGAGCTTTTTTACAAGGAGTTTTAGAAAGTGGGGTGACTGTTGTCACAAATTATGTTGACACTTTACTCACAAATGCTCAAATTAATGTTGCTTTGCATTCTTTGATTATAGATGGGATTTTTAATGGGGTAGGAACTGTTTTAAGTTTCTTACCAATTATCGTTACTTTATTTTTCTTTTTATCAATTCTAGAAGATAGTGGATATATGGCACGTGTGGCATTTATCATGGATAAACTGCTTAGAAAAATAGGACTTTCTGGACGAAGTATTGTCCCTATGTTGATTGGCTTTGGTTGTACAGTACCTGGCGTTATGGCAAGTCGTACACTTTCTTCAAGAAGAGATCGACAAATGACAATCATTCTAACACCATTTATGTCATGTTCAGCAAAACTTCCAATCTATGCTTTCTTTACCTCTGTCTTTTTCCCAGGTAAGGGCGCATTAGTTATGATTTTCTTATACGTCTTTGGTATTTTAACAGGAATTATCTTTGCTCTTATTTAAAAAGGTTCCTTGTTTAAAGGAGAACCTGTTCCTTTTGTTATGGAACTTCCAAATTATCGTATGCCTGGTGCTAAAAATGTTTGTCAACTGTTATGGGAAAAAGCTAAAGATTTCTTACAAAGAGCTTTTACAGTTATCTTTGTTGCAACCATTGTTATTTGGTTCTTACAAACTTTTGATTTAAGATTTAATATTGTTACTGAATCAAAAGATAGTATTCTAGCTATTCTTGCTGGTTATATTGCTCCAATCTTTAATCCATTAGGATTTGGTGACTGGCGCATTTCAACAGCCCTTATTTCAGGCTTTATGGCAAAGGAAAGTGTTGTTTCGACATTATCTATTCTTTATGGTTCAACCCAATCATTGTTGATGTCACTTACAACACCAGCTGCTTTATCTTTACTTATTTTCTGTTTACTTTATACACCTTGTATTGCAGCGATTGCTGCAATCAAAAGAGAACTTAATGGTAAATGGGCATTGATTGTTGTCTTTGGACAATGCCTTATTGCTTGGCTTGCCTCTTTTGTTGTGTATCATTTAATTTTATTGGTATTTTAGTATTGTAACATCAGTTTTTGCATTGTAACAATTAGATTGTTACAATGCAATTTTTATTGTTACAACAAAAAAACAGATCCAAGGGAAGGGAAAAGATCTGCTTTTTACTATTATCTATTATTATTTTTTAAAAAGGGAAATTGATAATTAAGTTTTGAGTTTAAGTAAGTTCTTGTTCCTCCTTTCGTCTATTATCATAAGTTACAAATATGAACTTTATTTAACTTTTTCATGTTTCTTTCTTGTTTGTTTTGTCAAAAATTATGGGATTAAAAAATACAATGTTACAAAAAACTAACATTGTATTTTCTAAATTATATCTATTAATATTTTGGTGTTAATTCCACATACATATCTTTGTATTGTTTTGCGCTTTGTTGCCAAGAGACATCTTTATTCATATCACGAACAACCATTTCATCCCAATATTTTCTATTTTCAAAATAAAGTGTTTTAGCACGATTAATTGCATCATAAAGAAGTCCACTTTCATAGCGATCAAATGTAAAACCATTACCTGTATTATCAAATAGATTATAAGGTTGTACAGTATCTTTAAGTCCACCCGTTTCTCTTACAATTGGGATAGAACCATATCTCATACTAATAAGTTGTGTAAGTCCACATGGTTCAAATCTTGATGGTACTAGTAAAGCATCACATCCTGCATAAATATTGTGAGCGACGTTTTCATTGTAAGCAATATATGCACAGAAGTTTCCTTTATATTTATTTTCATAATAACGGAAAGCATCTTCATACATCGTATCTCCTGTACCTAAAACAACAACTTGTGTATGTTCATCCATAATACTTGGAATAACATCATTAACAAGATCAAGACCTTTTTGATTTGTAAGACGTGAAATAAGTCCAATGACAATTTTATGATCATCAACTTCTAATCCTAATGATTCTTGAAGTGCTTTTTTATTTGCTTTTTTATTCTTGATAACAGATTGACTATCATATTGCGCAGCTAAAAGTTTATCTGTTGCTGGATTCCAAATATCCGTATCAATACCATTAACAATTCCTAAAATCTTACTACTATGATATCTCAAATGTTCTTCAAGACCTTCACCATATTCTTCTGTTTGAATTTCTCCAGCATACGTATTACTTACTGTTGTTAATTTATTACAATAAGTGATACCACCTTTTAACATATTCGCATCTAACCAATTTTGTGTCATACAATCTTTATTGAAGACATAATCAGGAAGATCTGACCAATATTGAATTGTTTTTCGATCATAGATACCTTGGAATCTTAAGTTATGAATTGTAAGAACAGCACCTGCACGTCCTACATTTGTATCTTTAAAGCTTGTTCTTAAATAAAGAGGAACTAAAGCTGCTTGCCAATCATGACAATGTACAATATCTGGTGTCCAATTTAAATAATTAAGTGCCGCAAGAGCTGCTTTACTAAAATAACAGAACTTAGGAATATCATCAATAAGATTCGTATATGGATTTCCCCATGAGAAGAATTCATCATTATCGATAAAATCATAAACAACACCATCTTCTTGATATTCCATAATACCTACATAATATTGTTTTCCATCTGCACATAGATCCATATAAAATGATCCTTTATATTCCATCTTTTCTTGGAACTTTTGAGGAATACATTTATATCTTGGAATAATAACTTTAACATCCATATTTAATTTAGCTAAACTCTTTGGAAGAGCTGACATAACATCCCCTAATCCACCCGTTTTTACAAATGGATAACATTCTGAACCAATAAAAGCAACACTTCTACGAGGTCCTAAATCAATTGGTTGTGATTTTTCAACAGGAACTTCTTGAATAACTTCTGTTGGTTTAGCCTCAACAGGTGTTTCACTTTTTATAGATTTTGGTTTAGCAGTAGTTGTTTTTTTACTTGTAGCTGTTGTTGATTTAGCAGTGGTTGTCTTTTTAGTAGTTGCTTTCTTAGTAGAAGCTGTTTTTTTTGTTGATGTTGTTTTGGCAGCAACTTTTTCAGTTGTTGTTTTTGATTTTGCAGTAGCTGTCTTTTTACTTGTAGCTGTTGTTGATTTAGCAGCTGTAGCCTTTTTAGTAGTCGCTTTCTTAGCAGGCGCTGTTTTTACAGCTGGTGCTGATTCAGCAGCAACAACTTTTTCACTTGTTTCTTTTGGTTGAACAGTTGTCTTTGGTGTTGATTCAACAGTATCAACTTTTTTTGGTACTTCTATTGGTTTGACTTCAGTTACCTTTTCACTGGTAACTGGTGCCGATTTAACAACCGTATTGGCCTTTACACCCGTTGTTCTTTTTTTATTGGCTCTTGTTGTTCTTTTCTTACTTTTTTGAACTGTTTTTTTACTCATACTTTCTTCTCCCATCTTTAAAATAATATCATGTTTAAAACTCTAACTTCATCATTTTTTCTTATTAACATCTCCTATTATAGTCATTAGAATTTGCGATTTTTGTATCTTTTTACAACATCATTCATAAAAAAATTATTTCATTTTAATTT
>OGYV01001517.1_pt1 | contig 17341 bp, 9 predicted proteins | sample 1576651 | NCBI WGS metagenome assembly OGYV01 (sample SAMEA3541570, study PRJEB24748) | human gut metagenome | biome: human gut; feature: human-associated habitat; material: faeces | place: China | collected 2012
TACCTCCGAAGGGGGCATGCGAAACATAAAGTGACAATATCTTCTTCTTGGAATAACGGAACTCCAGCCGGGTGGCTCCTATCATCTCGATCAGTTTTTCCTTGAATGTACGCGGCTTGTTCCGTGCCAGCCGAATCGTTTGCATCGTAAGAGTACTTCCCCCGCTGACGATTCGCTTGTGTCTGAGATTTTGCAGGGCGGCTCTGACTATTGCCAAGGGGTTGACTCCCCAATGGCGGTAGAATTGACGGTCTTCAAATTCAACCAGACAGGTAGCTACTTTTTCCGGTGTGTTGTCGCGCGGAGGGAAACGCCATTGTCCATCCGTGGCGATACGGGCACCGAGAAGTTCCCCATTACGGTCAACCAAGACAGTAGAATAGGGAGAGGTGAATAATTGCCGGGGAAGACAAAATAAGTATAGGAGAAGTAGGAGGAAGAGAGAAATCTTCCACCAACTTTTGAAATATTTCTTCCACCCCCTCCTTTGTGGGGAGGGGGGAAGATTGTCTGGTTTAAGAATACGGTTCATCAGGTTTTATTTGATCGTTTTACCTGATGACTTGCGTCCTTCCGGCCTGTGTCCTTGCCTGTGCATTAGCATCATACATCGCTTCACACTGGATAGCCGGCATAACAAAATCACCGGCATAGGTCGCCTGTAAGCGGACGGTAAATGTTTTGGCTTGTCCCTGCCGTAAGTTAAAGTAGGTCAGTATCCGGTCATCGCGAATATCCTGATAGCTATAAGGAGCAGAGGTTGTAATCTGTCCTGCCATTCGTTCATTGAAGATCTCCCAGCCGGCAGGAATGATATGTGTCAGTGCCAGATTCGTATAATCCGTCGTACCACTGATGTTGGCTACAGTTACCACTGCCATAAAGTCCGTACCCTGATTCAGAGAACGTGTATCTATCGGCGAGCCGTTATTGTCTAAATACCTTACGTTCAGGCGTAGATTATTGGCCATCGGCGGCAATGTGTCGTTCAGTAATTGGGTACGTGTGATCAGATCTGCGTTTAGAGATCCTTTCCCGTTATTTTTCAGGATTACTTTTCCTTCATGTGGTGAAGTGGGGAGTGATGCCTCGTATATGGCTTTGGCTGATTTTACAGCCGGTTGCTGTTTGCCATTCAACGTCCAGTTGAAGTCCAGCGTACCGGACAGTTTTTCTGCCAAACGTCCCATTGCCATCAATGAAAAGGCAGTAGACTGTGTGCTGAACCATGTCTCTTGTGCCAGGTTGTGTGAAACGATTTTGGCTTGTTCCATGGCCTCACGCTGGCGGTTCATCAGCAATAAGGTTTCAAGTATCATTGCTTCGTCACGATCGGATGAACCGTATACATAGTTATTCGATGAATAAGGTTCTACGGTTGTCTTAGCGCTGAATACCAGTTCACCGGCTGCTTTCTCTTTGCCGTTGAGTGCATAGGCGGCTGCCAAACGCCATTTGGCTTGTTGCGAGAGTGCCGGCAATTCTTTCATCCGGTTCATGGCTCCATGTTCAGGTGATCCCGCCATAGCCAGTGTGTAAAGGCGGAAAGCCTGCTGGAGGTCTGCCTGCCAATGCCACCAGTTCTGCTCTTGTGTGACGGGTTGCCAATTCTGGGATGCTGCCTTTTGGAAGCGTTTCCATTTGTTCAATACATTGCTGTTCACTGCATAACCCTTTTCTTGTGCCAATACCAGGAACATACCTGCATAAGAGGTGATCCATTCGTTTGCCGAGGCATCTCCCGGCCAATAGACGAAGCCTCCGTTGGGAAGTTGACGCCCGTATAGTTGACGGATGGCTTCCTGTACATTGGTTTTTATCTTTTCCGATTCCTCGTTGTCTACTGTTTTGAACTGGCTGACGAACAGCAGCGGAAGGGCTTTTGAAGTCAGTTGCTCTGTACAGTTGTGCTGATAATTGTATAGGAAATCGAAACGGCGGCTTATGTCGACAGACGGGATGCGTGAGACCTCCAACTGTATACTGTTTCCTTCCGAACCGTTACTTAACTGGTAATGGAGCTCTTCACTCTTTCCGGCTTCCACCCATTTACTCTCACGCAAAGTGACTGCCGGATTCGGATTACGTACCTCTATCTCGATTGTTTCTTTGGTACTTTGTCCGTTACCGTTAGCAGCCAGATGGATGGTAGCTTTCCCGGTTTTCGTACCTGTCTTTAATTTAAAGAAGATAAGCCGGTCACCGGTTTGGTTGAAAGTAAGCGTCTGCTGCTTGCTGCCGTTCACTTGTACTCCGGCACCGGAAGCCTGTATGGATACGTTTACATTCTTCACACTGTTTTCCAATGCGAATACGTTAACAGGAACTTCAATCTCTTCACCGGTACTCAGTACACGTGGCAGTGTCGAAAGAATCATTAACGGAGTGCGTACAGGAGCAGTTTTTTCTGCATTTCCGTATGCTCCGTCCTGACCGGCCACTACCATGGTACGTACGGAACCTACATACATCGGTAAAGTGATCTGGTGAGTGCGGCTTTTTCCTTTGGCAATACTGAAAGGACCGATGAATTTCACTACCGGTTTGAAGCGGTTTGCTTTCTGGTCCGATGGCTTCAGGGTTTCATCACCGCCTGTGCTGAACATCGATCCATAGCTTCCCGCTGTGGCTCCCAGTACATCGTCATACATATCCCAAGTACGGATTCCCAGTGCCTCACGGGCATAGAAACTGTTCCAGGGATCCGGTGTCTTGAAGTTGGTTAAATCAAGCAGCCCGTCATCTACAATAGCGAGCGTATAAGTCATCGGTTTACCGTGCCTTTCGCTTACGGTCAGGTTGAATGCCTGTTCGGGACGAAGCACTTCCGGCATCTTGATTTGCGGCTCAAGAACCGTTTGCTTATCAGTTACGAATACCGGCATTATACCGTACATGCGGATAGGGAGGTCGTTTACCGTTTGCGCATGGGGTTGCAGCAGGCTGATATGAAGATAAACATTCGGAGCCATTTCGGGAGTCACCTTAAACTGATATTTGGTGTCCTCCTTCCCCGATACTTCAATCCACTCCCGTTGAATTACGGATGAACCGTTTTCAAGTGTTACCAGTGCTCTTCCTCCTGCGGAAGCCGGCAATATGGCTGTTACGGTTTCTCCCGGTTCATAGGAGTCCTTGTCGATGGAGAAAGATAACATCTTGATACCACTCGGGTCACTCTTGTTGGAACGTCCCCGCCAGTCAGGCCAGTCCACATAGATGGTACCTCCCGTAGCATGTCCGCTTTCGCGGTCTTTCACGTAAACCAGATACCGTCCCCAATCCGGATAATTCACTCTGAAGCTGAATTGTCCCTTTCCGCCTACTGTGTTGAGTCGTCCTGTAGCTACGGGGCTGATGGAGCTGCTGTTGATGTATGTTTCGAATGATTCGTTATCGTTTTCCCACCACCAACTCCAACTGATGCGGTATATTTTGTATTCCAGCCCGGAACGGTTCACCGGTTTTCCGTCGGGACTGACTGTAATGACATCAAACACATGATCTTTATCTGTTTCGATATATCTGCCCTGCGGTTGGTTCAGGTTGATACCTACGTATGACGGGAAAGGAGAGTAGGGGACAGACTGAGTTTGGATACTGGCATCTCCACCCGGCTCGAATACCTGAGTCGTGATGTTGGCTTGAAGCATGCCCGGGGCATTTTCCGAGGCAGGAAGTTTCAGCATGAATCCGGCATTGCCACTTTCGTCCAGTGTACCACTGAATACATCGGTTCTTACCGAGGTGAATTCCGTAGCCGGATTATTGAAAATGTAAGTTCCATAATTCTTGAATTGGGTGTTGACTTTCGATAAAGACATTTCTACCTTTGCCTTCAGGCGTGATGCAGTGGCTCCTGTCAGCCATGCTGACGAAAGGTGTGCCTGTACTTCTTTATCTGAAGCTTTCAGGATTTCTCCCGGCAATTTCAGGTTTATTTTCAGTCGGTTCGGCTTGATGGTTTCTACCCGAAGCGCTTTGTGAAAGGCAGTACCTCCCACCTTTATGTACGCATTCCATAGTCCGGTTGGGTCTTCTGCCTGCGTCGGGATCTTGAATGTATAGAATCCATTCAGTCCGTTGGTTGAAATAAGTTTGCTATAAAATTGCCCCCTTGGATTATAGAGCTCCAATGCTACAGGATGTTTGTCCGGAATACGTTTGGTACGATCTTCCAGAATAAACGAGATATGCAGAGTGTCTCCCGGACGCCATACTCCTCTTTCACCGTACACAAATCCTTTCAAGCCTTTTTGAATGTCCTTGCCGCCCACATCAAAGCGGCTGGTGGACTGTTCTTCTCCGTCTGCTACTTTTACGTAGGCTTTTTGCTTGTCTGATTCCGCTACTACGATGAAAGGCACTCCTTTCGTTTCAATTGTGGCGAAACCTTCCGAATCCGTCACTGCTTTGCCTACAGGCTGTAACTGGAAATTGTAAACAGTGACTTGGGCTTTTTCCACCGGTTTGGTATCCAGGATGTTGTTTACTGCTATCCAAAGTTTATTCATTGAATTGCGTTTCACAATCATGCCGATGTTGGAAGCCAGCACATTACAGGTGGCTATCCGGTCAGATGTCATGTAATAAGACGGGTGACAAGGGTTGTTCCGTTCATCCCATCGGTACTGACTCCAGTCGGCATTTTCATTTCCGCTGAAATAATAATATGTTTCGGGTTTGTCCCAGACTGCTTCATCTTCTTCCGGAAGAGTGCCGGATGTGACTTTGGTCAAAGATTCGGTTTCCTCGGAAAATTGCATTCTCGGGCTTTCACCACCACAAGGGTAGGCCGAATACTCCTGTTTGAACGAAAGGATGACACGATAAATAGCACCCGGTTCCTGATGGATCAGACCTGCCAGGTCAATAGAATAGTTTTCCCATTTATGAAGGTCTTTTGATGAATCTTTGCCTAAAAACAATGTTTTTTTGTAAACCAGTCTTCCGGATCTTCTTAATTCATTGGCCGAAGAAAGCGAATTGTTTTGCATAAACATCAGTACATTGTTTTCAAAGATGCGGATAACCCGCAAATCTACTGCATACAGGTTGACGGCCCGGAACGGAATGACAAGGTTTTTTGAGTCGGGAATGATGGCACCTGCAGAGGCTATTTCTACCTGAGGTTTCAGACTCAGTTCGCCAAAAGAGATAGAGTGTGAGTTTCCCAGTGCTTTTCCTTGGCCGTTTTTTATGCCTTCGTGTATTTTCAGTGTAAGCTTGCTGAGCTGACTGGCTTCAAAATAAACATTCACACGGTTATCCGTTACCTGAAAGATATACGAAGAAATCTCCGGTATTTCGATCAGTCCTTTTAAATCCTGAGCATCCGAAACCGGGTCTGAGAAGACGATTTGTATTCCGTTTTCCGGTTGGTCGATGCGTTCGGCAGAAAGGAAGCGGAAACTGTCTTTGGCAGGAATAGTGATTGTTTCACTTTGCTTCCGGTCAATTCCGGCGGACTTTCCGTCTGCTGTGATTTCAAGTTCGTAGTCTTGTTTATTTCTTTGGATATTGCCGATGACGAAGCTATAGGCTGACGGATTGGAGGTGGACTCTACGGTGACTGTCGGAGAAGACAGCCCGCCACTGGCAGAAAGCATTTTTTCTACCTGCTCCTTAGTCGTTTTATCGCTGAAACGGATCTCTCCTTTCACTGTTACTTTATCGGGTGAAGAGGCGGTTATTTCAAGCGGAGCTGTATGTAATGTGAAATTGCTTTCCTGTACCCGGAAGGAGAAGTCGAATGATTTCAATTTGCTATCCACTTCAACGAAATTTCCCAGCTGGAATGTTCCCTGGTACAGTTCTCCCGGTTTCAGTTGTCCCTCTTCCGGAAGAAACTCTACAGTATTATTACTGACCCAATAGGCCTTCCCTTTTATCGAAGGAGTGAAGCGGAACGGATTATCCTTCAGTTCATTGTTTAAGTCCACCATCGGCTGGTCCTGCGTCAACTCAATCCGTATGGGAGAAGATTGAGAAATGACACCGCCCGTATAGGCATTGACGTAAGGAGCGTATTCCGAAGACGGAATAATTTCTTTAGCGCTGCGTGTGCAAGCGAATAATCCTGCGATGATGATCATAAACACACAGGAGAATAGAATTAAAAGATTCTTTTTCCCTTTCATAATGAATCATGTTTAGTTAGTTATTATTTTATCGTCCGTTCGTTTTTATCTCTACTTTCAAGATATGGATTTACAAAGATACAATTTATCCGATAGAAAGTGTCGCGAGGCTCTGTTTTTTGGTTTGCCCGGCAGATGTGTAGCTTACGTCATCTATAGTGAGGGCATGTGGCGCTTCGGATGTAGTCATCATTTACACACCGAGGTAAATGCTTTTACATACCGGGGTAAATGCCTTTACACGCCGGGGTAAATGCTTTTACATGCCGGAGTAAATGCTTTTACATGTGTCGGTAAGGGCTTGGTAAATGTAATCAGTTGATTTTTAGTTGATATCTTTGGGGGAGATTCGGATAATCATTACCCGCTTTGTGTTGTTGCTTACTTTAAACCGATTGTCCGTTCGTTCTCCTATCAACCAGGCAATTCGTTCTCCGCAACACAACACCCATTGTTTCTTCTTGTCACTCAGGGAGAACTTCCGGTCCGTCAAATAGTCGCTTACACGCTTTTTGCCGATCATTCCAAAAGGAATAAACACATCACCTTGTTTCCATTTTCTTATACACCATGCTGCATCCATCTTGTCTGCATCAAAGCAAGCTGTTTTTTTATCTTTGGGAATTATAAATTCAGGAGTATAATCATATACTTCCGTAACCAGACGGAAAGGTGGTTTGGCTTCTTCCTCCTTTATATCTTCTTCAATTAGCAGCAATTCCCTGTCTTTTATGACTTTCCACCCTTTACCGATGAAGACTTTTCCCGGCTGTCCGTCGAGTGATTGCTGTATACTTTCTATTTGGGCGGCGTTGAAACCGAGCGGATGCAACAGTTCGAAGAGGATGGCTCCCGGTACCGGTTCTTGCAGTAAAGCCTCTATCCGGATACCTTCGGAGGTCAGCACGCGTGTCCGTGCTTCTTCTATACCTTTATTGTATAGAGTCGCCGTGTCATTCAGGTAGTTAGTCGTGCGGATAATGCTCTCTTTAACCGATGGATTGATTTCCTGCATCAGAGGTAGCAGGTTCAAACGAATTTTATTCCGGGTATAATCATCCAAAAGATTGGTACTGTCCGTTACGTAATCCTGATTCATGCGTTGCAGGTATGCGATTATTTCATCGCGGCTCAGGCAAAGCAAAGGGCGTACGATGTTTCCGTTCTTTGGACGGATTCCGAGCAGTCCGTTAATGCCGGTACCCCGGATCAGATTCAGTAATACGGTCTCTACGCTGTCGTCTTTATGGTGAGCTACTGCGATAACAGCTGCTCCACGCTGTTTCCTGAGCGTTTCGAACCACTCGTAGCGTAATTCACGGGCAGCCATCTCGATAGAAATGTGTTTGTCGGCGGCATATTGAATTGTATCAAAATGTACGGTATGTAAAGGTACTTCCGCTTCATGGCACAACCGGCGTACAAATGCTTCATCTCTGTCCGATTCTTTATCCCGCAGATGGAAATTGCAATGGGTAGCTTCACAGGTGTACCCCATTGATAGCAACAATCGTAGCAAAGCCACAGAATCGGCTCCGCCGCTTAGTGCTACCAATACCTTGTCATTCAGATAAAAGAGCTTCTCTTTTTCGATGTATTGTGCTATTCTATGTTGTATCATATTGCAAAGATAATAGTTTTGTCAATATGGATAAGAATTCTCTCTTATTTAAAAACAATCTAAATAATTTGCATGCCACAAAGTTATGAATTATCTTTGCGCCAAAATTAGAGGTACACACACTATGCGATTGTCCGAATTAAAAACAGGTGAGAAGGGAGTCATAGTCAAAGTGCTGGGACACGGCGGCTTCCGTAAACGGATTGTGGAGATGGGTTTTATCAAGGGAAAAACCGTAGAAGTATTGCTTAATGCTCCACTGAAAGACCCGATCAAATACAAAATAATGGGTTATGAAATCTCTCTGCGGCGACAGGAGGCTGATATGATCGAGATCATCAGCGAGCAGGAGGCTAAGTTACAAACACAGGAATCTGCTTATCATCAGGGATTGACTGAAGATATTGACGTAAAAGAGGAAGATTTGAAGCGGGTTGCCCTTGGAAAACGGCGTACGATAAATGTGGCGCTGGTCGGTAATCCGAACTGTGGTAAGACTTCTCTTTTCAATCTGGCTTCAGGAGCCCACGAACATGTAGGCAATTATAGCGGTGTGACCGTAGATGCCAAAGAAGGATATTTTGATTTCCAGGGTTATCACTTCAAGATAGTCGACTTGCCCGGTACTTACTCTCTGTCAGCTTATACTCCCGAAGAAATTTATGTCCGCCGCCACATCATTGATGAAACGCCGGATGTGATCATTAATGTGGTCGATTCTTCCAACCTGGAGCGTAATCTCTATCTTACTACCCAGCTTATCGATATGAATGTACGCATGGTAGTAGCCCTCAATATGTACGATGAACTGGAAGCCAGCGGTAATACCCTTGATCACCGCCTGTTGGGCAATTTGTTCGGTGTTCCGATGGTACCTACTGTTTGCAAGAAAAATATCGGAGTAGACCGTCTTTTCCATGTAGTTATCAATCTCTACGAAGGTGCCGACTTTATTGATAAAAAAGGGCATATCCATCCGGAAGTGGCTAAGGAAATCATGGATTGGCATCAGACCCTGCCTAACTTTAAGGATCATGGTGAACATCCTGCCGACTATACCCATGGTAAAGAACCGGTGGGCAAAGTATTCCGCCATATTCATATCAATCATGGTCCCGATTTGGAGAAGGCTATCGATGCGGTGAAAGAAGAAATCTCAAAGAACGAATTTATCCGCCATAAATATTCTACCCGTTATCTGGCTATCAAATTACTGGAGAATGATCCTGAAATAGAACGCTTCATTCATACTCTGCCCAATGCCGCAGAGGTGGAAAAGAAACGGGATAAAGCGGCCCGGCGTATACAGGAGACAATGAACGAAGATAGCGAATCTGCTTTGACAGATGCTAAATATGGTTTTATCAGTGGAGCGTTGAAAGAAACTTTCACCGACAATCATCTGGAGCAGGAACAGACAACGAAGGTGCTCGACTCCATTGTGACCCATCGCATTTGGGGATATCCCATTTTCTTCCTTTTTATGTATCTGATGTTCGAGGGTACGTTTGTAATTGGGGAGTACCCGATGATGGGTATCGAGTGGCTTGTCGAGGTGATGGGTAACCTGATTCGGGATAACATGTCCGAGGGCCCGCTGAAGGATATGATGATTGACGGTATCATTGGTGGAGTCGGAGGAGTGATTGTATTTTTGCCCAACATCCTGATATTGTATTTCTGCATTTCCTTGATGGAAGATTCGGGTTATATGGCCCGTGCCGCATTTATTATGGATAAAATCATGCATAAGATGGGCTTGCACGGTAAGTCGTTCATTCCTTTGATAATGGGTTTCGGGTGTAATGTGCCTGCAATAATGGCTTCACGTACCATTGAGAACCGGAAGAGCCGTCTGATCACCATGCTCGTCAATCCGTTGATGTCGTGCAGTGCCCGTCTGCCTATCTACCTGGTATTGGTGGGTGCTTTCTTTCCTAATAATGGCAGTTTGGTTTTATTGGGAATTTATGTTATCGGAATCGCATTGGCGGTTGTTATGGCTCGTTTGTTCAGCCGTTTTCTGGTGAAGGGAGATGATACTCCGTTCGTGATGGAACTTCCACCTTACCGCATGCCGACTATGAAGTCTATCTTCCGGCATACATGGGAAAAAGGCGCGCAATACCTCAAAAAGATGGGAGGTATCATTATGATTGCTTCCATTATCATTTGGTTTTTGGGCTATTATCCGGATCATAATGCTTATCCTACCCAGGCGGAACAGCAGGAAAACTCTTATATCGGGCAGATAGGTCAGGCAGTGGAGCCTGTACTTGAGCCGTTAGGATTCGATTGGAAACTGAGTATCGGTCTTCTTTCCGGTGTGGGTGCTAAGGAGTTGGTAGTAAGTACGCTCGGTGTACTTTATACAAATGATGCCGATGCCGATGCGGTCAGTCTGGCCGAACGGATTCCGATCACTCCGCTTGCAGCATTCAGCTATATGCTGTTTGTGCTGATCTACTTCCCGTGCATTGCCACGTTGGTGGCCATCAAGCAAGAGTCCGGTAGTTGGAAGTGGGCTATCTTTACGGCAGGATATACCACAGCATTGGCATGGATTGTTTCATTTGCCGTTTATCAGATAGGAGGATTGTTTTTATGAATTGGCAAGAATGGGTTGTTGGGCTACTGATTATATTGTGTGTAGCCCGCATCCTCTATGGTATTTATGTTTTTTTCCATCGTGTGAAAGAAAATGATAACCCTTGTGCAAGTTGTGCAAGTGGCTGTGAATTAAAGGATATGATGGAGAAGAAGCGGAAAGAGTGTTCGTCTAAGAAAAAAAAGACAAAGAAAAATTGCTGCGGATAGTTTGGTAGTTTCAAAATTTGTACTACCTTTGCAACCGCAAACGAGAAACAAGGTTCCTTGGATGAGTGGCTTAGTCAGCGGTCTGCAAAACCGTGTACGGCGGTTCGAATCCGCCAGGAACCTCGAACATTACTTTAAATCCTTTGAAAGTCAAGTGCTTTCAAGGGATTTTTCTTTGTTGGATTTCAATCTGGGGACCAATAAATTCATTCTTTCCACACTATTGCAGCAAAAAATATTAGGGAGCAAGTTGCAGAATTGATAATAGGACACAATCCTCCAAATCCATATACAAGCCATTTGAGCATATCCGACAGATGAGGATTCCATATTTCCGTATAATATGTCGTAAGACATATAAAAATGCAGTACATAGTAGAGTGTATTGCATTTTTCTTATATTTGCAAGTACTTTCATGAAAGGTAAAAAAGACCATAAAAAAATGAAAACGAAAAAGTTATCAAAACTACTACTGTTGTTCTTGTGCACAATTAATCTTATTGGTTGCAACAATGAAGAAACGGAATCTGCCTACCATTTGGAGTTGACTGTAAATTCATGCAAAATCATATTGGGCGGTAGTGAATCTGTAAAACTGACGGCCCATGAAAACACGACATTGGATATAACTGATGGTGAAGTGGCTGATGCTGTTTATACATGGGGTGGAAATACGGAATATGCCTCTGATATCAAAATTACAGGTAAGCGGGATGGAGAAACCGATATTATCGTTACCGATCATGAAACAGGAGAGACTGCCACGATAAAAGTGGAAGTGACCAAAGCGCCGATGCCTCACCTTGCACTTAAAAAAGGGAATAGGAAAAATGTTTTTGATCGTATGGATTTTTATCTAACAAATGATGGTTCGCAATCTATAACGATGGGATTACTGTCAGAGGTATGCGATTCAATAGTCTGGACAGTGAATGGACAGAAAGGCAGCTATCGGTTGTATGAACGTGAAAGTGGAGAAGGAGTAGTTAAGAGCCATTTGGTTATGGAGTGGGGGCACTGCTTTATATTCCCCGGAGATTATGAAACTTGCCTTACAGCATGGAAGGATAACAAGGTGCTTTACCAAGACATACTTTCGGTTACTATCATTAATGATAAAGATTTTCTGGGATTTAATTGGAAGGATGTGACTAATACTTCACAGGCGTGGACTTCTTATGCCGATGTTATTGGCAGTAACCCTGATTTGATGACTACTTATCGGTTTAATGCTGGTGTCCCATCAGTGGAAGTTGCATACTTTAATGTTACAAGCGATAAATATCTGAGCCAAAGTTATGATGTGCTTTATAACTACTTCTGTTCATTCTATTCGCAACCTACTTACGAAGATAAAAAGGATAAGCAAAAGATCTTTCGATTATATAAGGAACTGTTTTCCGAGCAAAAGGTATATCCGAATGCCTATCCGTGCGCTATATGGGTTACAGATAACGCCAATGCGGTTTTATTACTTGACGAAGACGATTCGGCACGCTATATCGTTTATGCAGAACCAAGACAGTGATAAAATTATTTTTTATGAAGGAAGCCCTCAGTGAAGTTTCTTCATTTAAATTCACTACATTGGTGCTTTGTGATTTATTAATAATAGTCATAAAGTAGCACTATCCCGGTCAGTTGGTTGATAATATCTAAATTTAAAGTGAGGGTGCGTATGGATACTGATTTTGTAAATTTGACAACAGAAAACCTTGCCGGTGAGCATTTATGTTGCATTATCCGCAGTAAAAAGCCACATCAGGGTATTGAAGCAAAGCGGCGATGGCTTTCTGACCGGCTGAATGAAGGTCACGTCTTTAGAAAATTGAATGCAAAGGCTGCGGTTTTTATCGAATATGCTCCCCTTGAAACAGCTTGGGTCCCCATAACCGGTGATAACTATTATTACGTATATTGCTTATGGGTTTTAGGTAGTTACAAAGGAAAAGGGTATGCAAAGTCATTGATGGAGTATTGTTTGGCTGATGCCAAAGCAAAGGGTAAATCCGGTATTTGTATGCTGGGAGCAAAAAAACAAAAATCCTGGCTTTCTGACCAATCATTTGCGAAGAAGTTCGGTTTTGAAGTTGTTGATACTACTGATAACGGATATGAATTGCTTGCGCTTTCTTTTGACGGAACAATACCCCGGTTTGCGCAAAATGTAAAGAAGCAGGAGATTGAAAGCAACGAACTGACGATTTACTATGATATGCAATGTCCCTATATCTGTCAAAACATTGAAATAATAAAACAGTATTGCGAAATGAATGACGTTCCCGTATCTTTCATTCAAGTGGATACGTTACAAAAAGCAAAGGAATTGCCCTGCGTTTTCAATAACTGGGCTGTATTCTATAAAGGAAAGTTTGAGACTGTGAATTTATTGTTGGATGTCGACTACTTAAAGAGGATACTCAAAAAGTGAAAATGTAAATTCGGATATGCTTTGTGAGCTTTGCTGTCTGAATTCATATTGAATATTATATAACCCTAAGGTGTCAATCATATTTTAAATGAAGATGTGCCGAAAATGTCAATTCCGCATGGAGACATTCTCGACACACTTTCATTGATTTTATCTATCTTTACTCCAGAATAAAGATATAGCCTTTGTCTTTCGGTATTTTGATTTTATCTTTGGTTGACAGTGTGAATCCTTCCTGGAAACCTTTGATAGCAGGTGCCGTCAGTTTTGCCTTGTCGGGGTCTATCCCCAGTTTCTCCCAGTCAATTTGTAGTTTCACCTCACTGTCTTTCTTTGCCCAGCTGGCAATGGCTATCATCACTTTGCCGTCTTTGACAAACGAAGTGGCCAGAATATCGCTGCGTCCTGTTTTCACCGGATTGTATGATACCCAATACCCCATCATCCGGCTGTCCTTGATACCGAAAGCATCCCATACCTTCCAGAGTTGTGAAGGGACGGACTCCATCGGTTCGCGTGCTGTCATGCCGTATAGCATACCCCGGTAAGGATTGCCACCGTCCTGTAACATTTCGCTCATCATGCCGAAGGGGATACCCGAAACATCTGTCAGCCAGTATTCCGGTGATTTTTCGTATTTGAAGTATTCGCCGAACCAAAGACGGTCCAGGTAAGGCATGTGTTCCATGTAGAGGAAGATGCTGTTGATGTACCCGTCCGCCGGATTGAACTGGTTGGCGGAATGAACGTCGATGCGCGGGTCGGGACGATTGTTTTCCAGTACCCGGCGGATACGTTTCATGGTGTTGCGGTCGAAAGCCAGGTCGTCGATATATACACCGTCGATACCTACATTCTTTGTCAGCCAGTTCAGCCCTTCCACGTAAAAATTATGCCAGCGTGAAATGCCGGTATTCACGATGGCTGCATCTTTGTAGGCATCTACAAACCATGCGGCGATGTAGTCACCGTCCAGATGCTCTTGCAACCATGCATATCCTCCTCCTTTGCCCGGAGAGAAGATCTCGTGTCCGAGACTTTTCAGGGCAAAAAGTTCCGGTGCGTGATTGTTCAGCTCCCTTACGGTGTAGTAGATTTTCACTTTGTAACCTTTGGCATGCGATTCGTCCACGTACTGCTTCATGAAGGCCGGACGGAAGAACGGATAGTTGATATGCGGGTTGACTGCATTGCCGTGATGCAGGTTGATGACGTTCGCTCCGGTTTCAGCTACTACGTCTACCGCCTGATAAGCGTGCGCATCACCCTCTTTCAGTTTTTCGGCAGGCTGGTAACCGTGATAGTAGCGATCGGTCCACTGCTTCATGGTGTCTATCGGTTTGAAAGGTGTCACCAGCACCAGGAAGTCGAAGTTCAGTTCTTCTCCTTTGGTCATGGTCCGCTTTCCGCTGTAGGTTTCGATATTCACTTGTTTTCCTTGTTCCCGGTAACTGATACCTCCTTTGCCGTCGTTGAACCAGGATGGCGGCATGTTCAGCGGTTGCATTTTGTAGAAATTGGTGTTCAGCGGGCGGCGGTAGTTTTCCGCACGGAACAGGCATTGCATTCCACCGTTTACGTCGCCGAACCAGAAACCTTCCTGATTGCGTTCCACATTCCATTTCCATCGGTCGCTTTTAGGACGCAGAGAACCTTCATATCCCATTCCCAAACGATATTTGGCAGTCGTTGCCGGCATGGAAGTCATCAGAGCTATGTCATCTACTGATGTGTTTTCGGTTGCTTTTACTTTAATCTGATAACTCATGAAACCGTCGAACTCCATGCTGGCATGTACCGTCACATCGAGTGATCCGGCCTTCCCGGCAGCTGTCCAACTAACAATCCCGTCTTCCTTCTTGCCGAATTTCAACGGTGAAGTGATGGTGACGGGCAGTTGCTTTCCATTCCGGCGGATGACGAGCTCCATCGGTTTTGCCAGGATGTCTTTGGCTTCTTTGCCAACGGAGGTCATCTCTTCGGTGAAATAACTCCGGATGGAAGCCGGTAACCCCAGTTCGCCGGCAGTGACGCTTCGTCCCAATACGCTGATTGTGTTGTCTGTCACCGTCATCGGAATGAACGGCTTCACCAGTTGGTCATTTACGGCATATTGTGAATTCAGCCAGCGCAGGCGCGACAAACGCCACAAATCACTGTCTCCTTTGTCTACCAGCACATTGTCGGACAGGTTGATCGTGATCTTTACCTCCTGAGAGGCTCCCGATGAATCGCTGACAATGGCTTTACCGCTATAAATGCCTCTGCCGGCATGTTCCGGCATCTGAATGCCTATCCAAAGCGGCTGTACACGCCCCTTGCCCACGTTTACTTCCGGATGCATCGGGCGCCCTATCCAGTCGGTCCCTTCCGTATTGAAACAAGTGATGGCCGATGCCGGAATCATCTCGTCTTTACCTTTCAGGTCGGTGAAGGTTACTTTGACCCCGTTCACCGGATTCTTGAAAGCCCATAGTCCGAGTTGCAATACATAATATTCGTTTAAGTCTGCTTCACCGAAAAATTCGCCGGTGGCTCCTTGGGTTACCTGACGGTACGAGAGATCGTCGAACATACGGATAGGGAACTTACGGTCTTCGGGCAGCAGCAGGAACGGTTTATTGCTATTGGCTTCTGCCAATGCCTGTTTCTCTTTTGCTGTGGCAATGATTTCCATCGGATAGAAGCTGTTGAAACTGCCTAACGACTCGAATCTGACCAGTTTGGCCCGGGTCACCTTTGTTCCCGGAGTGGAACTGCAGATTGCTTTCCATTGTGCGTCGGCTCTGTCAGGTTGCTTCGGATAGTTCACTTTGGGGTATGGACCTCCCGATGTATGGTAGGGCAGATAGTATACATAGTAATTCCCTGTACCTGTACTGGCATCGAACCGGATACGTCCGTACTCACGGTTGATTTCCACCGGAAGTACATTGTCCACTACTTTGCCGGTAGAAGCATTTATCACAATGATCCCTTTCTGTTCGGGATTGGCGTCGCGTCTGCGCCAGGGGATATAAGCTTCCGCTACGGTGGCGGGAGTATTCATTGAAACAACGGCACGGTGATTACCCAGTGTGTCGGGAGTCCAGTAGTTTTCGCCGTAAAACGAAGCTTCGGGGACGAAGTCCTGAGCAGCTGCCGGAAAGGTAAACAAGGCTGACAGTGCCCATAAAAAGAGTTTTTTCATAATGTTTTGTCTAATAAATAAGTATGTGCAAATTTACAAAGAATCGTTTGGGATCGGATAAGATTTGCCTGTTTTTATTTGAGATGCGGTTTCTCTGTCGATTGGCGGACAGTATTTGGACACCTTTATTTGCATTTTCCCTTTTTGTATTATCTTTGCGCCCTCAAAAAACAAATAACCCCTACACTATGAACAAAAAGAAAGTTTTAGGTATTTCGCTTCTGGCACTCTCTCTGTTTGCTTGCCAGGATGATGATACCGTCGACATTCTCAATGCCTTTGGCACACCGCCTGCCTTGACTAAAATTTCGGCAGAGGAGTTTCTCAATCAGGGAGAACAGATGTTTGAAGATGGTGAGAGCGTTGATGACATTGTTTCGGCCGATCGTGCCTTCTATGTGAACCAACCGCTTAATGTATCGATGACAGACGGAAAGCTCCGCCTGTTCAATGGTATGGCTCACGATTTCAAAGAAGTCTCCGTATGGCTTACGATGCCCCATTTGCGTGATACCATCCATCTGATGCAGTTTGAAGAAGTTCCGGGCTTTTACAACATCCGGTTGGATTCTCCGCTGAAGATGGGCGAGGCAGTCTATCCCTCCAAAAGCGGCAAGCCTGTCCGTGTCAACAATCTGGCTTTGCTTTCTCCCGATCAGTACGAACTGTTGCTTACATGCAACGATTCTGTATTCGATATGTTGAAAACTATCAAGATGAAGACCCGCATTCAGATGGGAAAATACGTAGTGGTAACTGGGGAGTGATGACGCCCAATGCAGCCCGTTATTATGCCACTTCAGCGGTAAATATGGCCGTTATGTTCAGTTCCGGAATTTTTCGTGATTCTTTGATGAATTATAAAGGTAGCATCCATAACGATGCAGGGAAGGAGATTGACCGTGAGGGATTGTTGAAATCCATTCTGAATAAGCAAAGTCTGGTGTTCGGAGTAGTCACCGGGCCCGGAATCGCCGGACTTGGCGGAGGAAACGCACTGGGATTGCGTGAGGAATATCTTTCGGGCTTCTTTTACCAGAACCGGGTAGCGATAGATTGCAATTGGGTGCTTCATGTCTGGATTCACGAATTGGGACACTGTCTGGGTTACGGCCATTCCAGCAGCTTGTGTTATGGATCG
>OGYV01001533.1_pt1 | contig 17253 bp, 13 predicted proteins | sample 1576651 | NCBI WGS metagenome assembly OGYV01 (sample SAMEA3541570, study PRJEB24748) | human gut metagenome | biome: human gut; feature: human-associated habitat; material: faeces | place: China | collected 2012
GGCGATGAACAGTGCGAAGACCAGCTTCAGAGGCACAGTGATGAAGCTGTACTTGAAGGTGGTGATGAGCGCCTTGGTGATCTTGGGCGTGGAGAAGGCGTCCACATAGTTCATGATGCCATACTGATGGATGCCGTTGAAGAAGTCCATATCCGTAAAGCTGTAGTACAGAGACTGGCCGAACGGAATGGCCTTGAAGACGACGAAGCCGATGATCCAGGGGATCAGGTAGAACAGGCCCTGCCATTTGTCAAAAAACTTCTGGGCCGGGGTACGCCCGAGAGAGGGCGCTTTGCTTTCTTTCATCCGGGAATCCTCCTTTTATAAGGATATGTCTCGTACGCCGCACAATCGTTTGGACACATTTTTGTCAAAAAAATGTCATCACCGTCTTGCAAAAAAAGGGGCATCCGTCCGTAGGTGGAAGGAATGCCCCTTGCAAGACTCCTTTATGCGGGGCGGCCCGTTGTCAACACCGCGCGTGTGCGGGCCGCAAAAAGTCCGTGAGGCGGAAATCAGACGGTGTAGCCGACAGACTCCATGCCGTCCAGCAGGGTATCGACCAGGTCAGCGCCGGAAACATTGTCGTAATCCAGAGTGTCGAACACTTCCTGATAGACGCCGGTGCCGGTAGCCTTCAGGTCGTTGGACTCGAACAGGGGGTCGAGCTGGTTGGAAACGAAGGCCATGACCTTGCCGTTTGCCTCAGCCACCAGCTCCTTGATCTTGCCGGCGCTCTGAGCAGCAGCCAGACCAGCCTTGGAAGCGGGGATGCCGCACTCGGAGCCCATGATCTCGGCACCTGCGGTCTCGTTCAGCAGGAAGTTGATGAGGGTAGCTGCCTCTGCGGGATGCTCGCAGGTCTTGGTGATGGCCAGACCCATGGAGACCTTGGAGAAGCCGCCGTTGTAATCGCCGAACTTGATCTCCTCGCCCACGGTGAAGCCAGCCTTGTTCTCCTCGTCCAGAGCGTCAGCGTACTTGGTAGCGGAGGAATCCCACTCGAAGCAGCCGGCCAGCTTGCCGGTGATCCACTCGGTGGACTGGTGAGCGGCGTTGTCGCCGTTGGAGCCGTAGTAGGTGGGCAGGCTCATGATGACGTGGCCATCCACCAGGCTCTTGATGAAGTCGATGCCCTCAGCGATCTGGTCGGCATCGTAGTTCAGGGTGGAGGTGGAGGGGTCGGCCCAGTCCTTGCCGTACTTGGACTCGAGGTAGAAGACCATCAGGATCATACGGTCGTATGCGCCCAGGTGCAGGGGATAGTAGTCATCGCCCAGCTTCTCCTGGAAGGTCTTGCCGGCAGCCATCAGCTCGTCCAGAGTGGTGGGGAAGGAGATGCCGGCCTTGTCGAAGGTGGTCTTGTTCCAGTAGAAGATACGGCCGGTCATGGAGACGGGTACGCACTGCTGAGCGTTTGCCACGTTGCAGGCAGCCAGCTTGGCCTCATCCCACTGAGTCAGGTCGAGGTACTCGGAGACGCTGTTCAGGTCGATGAAGGTCTGGCCGTTCTTGGAGTAGTTGTACAGCCAGTTCCAGTTGATCTGGCAGACATCCTCAGCGACACCGCCAGCGAACTTGGTGGACATGGTGTCCTCCCAGCCGGACCATGCAGCGAAGGTGGGGTTGACGGTGATGGTGCTGTGCTCAGCAGAGAAAGCCTTGATGGCCTCCTGGTAAGCGTTGTGACGGGACTCGCCGCCCCACCAGCTCATGGTCAGGGTGACGGGGTCAGAAGACAGGCCGGCCACGGAAGCTGCTGCGGAAGAAGCAGCGGTGGAAGTGGCGGTAGAACCAGCGTTGCTGGAGCCGCCGCAGGCGGCCAGCAGGCCGGCAGCACCCACAGCGCCAGAGACCTTCAGAAAGTCACGACGAGAAATTGCCTTGCTCATTTTCGTTCTCCTCCTATGTAGAAAACATCTTCTTGCACGGACGCCTCTGCAAAGCATCCGTTGTATACAAATATAATACCAAAGGCAAGAAAAAAAAGAAAGATGCAAATTGTAGTGATAGCGGCAGAAAACGTACAAATATTGCGCTTATTTTTTGCCCGCTTTTGACGTCATTGCCATAATGAATAAACTTGGACCGAAAAACTGTGCAACTTGTATACTTCAACGATTTGCATAGAAAACTGGGATGCAACAGGAGAAGATTGGCCTGAATTGCAAGAATTTTGTAACCGAGGCAAAATTTGTTGAAAGAGCGTTGTATACATCAAAAGCAACGATAACAGAAAGTTCCGGCCCCGAGCTGATATATCAATAGCGCAAAAAACGCGCGAATCGGGCCGCGACTGATATATCACGGATGCAGAAAAGATACAAAAAATGCCGTCCGGCGCGCGGGCGGCATAAAATCAGGGAAAAAAGTCACCGGCGGGCGGCGTAGAAGGCGCTGCGCTCCCGGAAATAGCACTGGGGACACATGCTGACGTACTGGACGTCGTTCTCAAGGTCGATGGCTACCTGTTCGCCCTCAAAGACGAAGCGGCCGTTGACCTTGCGGCAGTTGCAGGTGGCCTTGCGGCCGCAGGTGCAGATGGTCTTCATCTCCTCGATGGTGTGGGCCAGCTCCAGAAGCCGGGTGGAGCCGGGGAAGCCCTTGAGGGAGAAGTCGGAGCGCAGGCCGTAGCAGATGACGGGGATGTTCAGCTCTACCGTCACCATAAACAGCTGTTCGGCCTGCTCTGCGGTGAGGAACTGGCTCTCGTCGCAGAGCACACAGGCCAGAGGCCGGCCCTCGCTGCTGGCGGCCCGGACGGCCTCCACCAGGTCCATGTCCGGCGGCACCAGCAGATCGGCAGGGCGGCGGACGCCCAGACGGCTCACGAGGTCGCCGCTGCCCTTGGTGTCCACCTTCGGCTTGAGGATGAGCACCCGCATCCCCTGCTCCTCGTAGTTGTGGGCCACCTGCATCAGCGCGGTGCTCTTGCCGCTGTTCATTGCGCCGTAACGGAAATAAAGCTTTGCCATGTCGAAAAAGTCTCCTCATGAAAGGACTCTCTCAGCCAAAGCCTGACGGAGAGGGCCTGTATTATCGATCGTATCTGCTCAGTCCTGATTGCGCAGCCGGTAGCCCAGGCTCATCAGGCTGTCGCCGAGGTGGACGTTCTCCACCACCACGTCGGGGTAGGAGACAGACAGATCGTAGTGGGAGAAGTTCCAGAAGCCCTGGATGCCCAGAGCCACCAGACGGCCGCTGATCTCCTCTGCGCCGCTGCGGGGCAGACAGAGTACAGCCACCTCGGGGTGGTGCTCGGCGCAGAAAGCTTCCAGCTCGTCGCTGTGTAAGATCTGGATGCCGTTGATCTCTTTGCCCACCTCGTCGGAGGCGTTGTCGAAGGCGGCGATGAGCTTGTAGCCGTTGGTGTCGGTGGTGATGAAGCGGCTCACAGCCTTGCCCAGACGGCCGCAGCCGATAAGGATGGTGGGCAGGAGGTCGCCGTTGCCAAAGAGCAGATGCTCAAGGATGCTCAGCAGGTTCTCCACCGAGTAGCCGATGCCCTGACGGCCATTCACGTCGCCGATGCAGTTGAAGTCCTGCCGAACCTGAGAGGCAGTGGTACCCATTTGGGCGGCCAGCTCACGGGACGAGATGCTGGTGATGCCGTCGTTCTTCAGGGTGCGCAGGTAGCGATAGTATTTGGGCAGGCGCTTGATGACAGGCAGAGAAGCTTTGCCGGGAGTGTTCATAGGGGGTCTCCTTTCTTTTTATCCGCAGCATTGCCGGGGAGGTGCGCAGCGGCAGGGTGCTCCGGCAAAAGATTTGTACTTTCTTGTACAATAATGATACATATTTGACAATCTTATCTCTAGTATAAAGTATACAGCGCGAAGAGAGAATGTCAAACCATTTGGCACATTTTTTTGAGAAAGAAAAGAAATCTTTGCCGAAGTATAACCGGCAGGAATGCCGGACAAGCTGAAATGAAGCAAAAAGGAGGATGCGCAGAATGTTACAGGAAGAGAAGAATATCCCCGTGGAGCAGCAGCGGCTGGAAAAAGAGCAGATCGAGGATATGGGCAGCGTTTACCGCACCCGGGGAGCTCACGCCATCCACTGCCTGACGGTCATCGGGCAGGTGGAGGGCCATGTGGAAGCGCCTCAGGGCCAGAAGACCACAAAATATGAGCACGTCATCCCCCAGCTGGTGGCCGTGCAGGAGGACCCCGCCATCGAGGGCCTGCTGGTCCTGCTCAACACCGTGGGCGGGGATGTGGAGGCGGGGCTTGCGCTGGCGGAGCTCATCGCCAGCATCTCCAAGCCCAGTGCGGCGGTGGTGCTGGGCGGCGGCCACTCCATCGGCATCCCGCTGGCCGTCAGCGCCCAGCGGAGCTTCATCGTGCCTACTGCCACCATGACGGTCCACCCCGTCCGCCATTCCGGCATGATACTGGGCGTACCGCAGACCATGCGCTGGTTCGAGCAGATGCAGGAGCGCATCACCGGCTTTGTGGCATCCCACAGCGGCATCTCGGAGAAGCGTTATACTGAGCTGATGATGCGCACGGGCGAGCTGGTCATGGACGTCGGCACCGTGCTGGATGGCCGAAAAGCCGTGCGGGAAAAGCTCATCGACGAGCTGGGCGGGCTGTCGGATGCGCTGGCATGGCTCTACCGAGAAATCGAGGGGAAATAAATTGCCATTTGACTTTTCCCGTGGTACAATGAAAGAATCGAGTAGTATCGAAATTCTTCCATCGTCACCGACAGAGCCGCCCTGAGCGCGCCCTGCTTCATGATATAAAATAAGGAACGGGTTTTAGGAAACATGGCAAAGAGAAAACGCAAGACCTCCGGGCGCAGCACAGCCTCGCGCCGCAAGAACCGGACACAGGACCGGATGCCCGCGGGGCTCATCACCCTGTTTGCGGGGCTGGTGCTCATGGCGCTGGCTTTCGTGCCGGGCAGCTCGGCCTGGCGCACGATGCACGATGTCCTGTTCGGCGTGTTCGGCTGCGGAAGCTTCGTGCTGGGCGCAGCGCTGTGCTATCTGGCCATCCTCTACACCCAGGGCGAAGACCTTCTGCCCCATATCGCCAAGCTGGCGCTGGGGCTCATCTTCGCCAGCGGCACGGTCATCGTCTTTTCTGACATCCCCACCGACCAGACCGCCGCGCAGATGACCGCTGCCTGTTATCAGAATGGTATGAGCGCATGGCTCTCGGGCGGTGCGCTGGGCGCTGTGCTGGGCGGGACGCTCCTGCTGCTCTGCGGCAGACCCGCCGCCAATCTGGTCATGGCGGCGCTGGCGGCCTGCGCCAGCCTGTACATTTTTGACGTTACGCCCGCCGAGTGCTGGCAGTGGCTCTGCAACGTGGGCGGCAGCGTCCACGAAAAGGGCCTTGCCGTCCACGAGCAGAATGCCGCCCGCCGGGCCGAGCGTCTGGCAGAACGCGCCGCCGAGGAGGCCGCGGCAGAGGAATACGAGGACTATGACGACGACCTGCCGGAAGACGAAGCGGGCGAAGGCGGGGACTGCTGCGGCGGCGAAGAGCCTGCCGCGCCCGCCTTCCATATCCAGCCTCCCGGCTGGCTGGCTGGCGTCTTCCACTGGGGCCATCAGGTGATGCAGGGCGGCGAACAGACGGAGCCTGCCCCTGCGCCCGCACCGGAAGTGCAGACCCCGCCTCAGCCCGAGCCTGCCCCCGTACAGGTGGAAAAGTCCCGGCCCCGTGCGCCCTTTGATATTGATTTAGGCCCTGACCATACCACCGTCACCGAGGGCGGCAGTGAGCCCATCGAGCCCATCATCCTCGGCCCCGGCGGCACCTTCGGCATGGACCCGCTCCGCCGTGCACCCATCCGCGCCACCGTGACGCCCATCGTCCCGGACGCTGTGGATACTGCCGCCGAGGACTTCTTCACGGCCCAGCCCGAGCCGACGGTGACGCCCACCGTCACGCCCGCCGTCCCGGCAGAAGAGCCGGAACAGCAGCCCGCGCCTGAGCCGCCGCTCTCCTTCGGCATCCCGCTCTATGATCTGACCCCGACTCCGGAACCGGCCCCGCAGCCGGTCAGCGCCGAGAATGCTGCGGCGTTCCGCTCTGAGCCGGATGAGGACGGCTGGATCAGCATCACCAGCGACCCGGTGGAGGAAAAAGACCTCAACACTCTGGTGGCAGCCGCCATGGAAAAGCCCGCTGTCTCCGAGGAGCAGGCCGCGAACGCCCCCGCCGAAGAGGCCGAGACGGAGGAGAGCTTCCAGTATCAGTACCCGTCCATCGAGCTGTTCGAGCGCGCCCCGGAGGAAAGCGACTCCGGCGCGGAAGACGAGCTGAAAGCCAACGCCCAGAAGCTGGTGGACACGCTGGAAAGTTTCGGCGTCCGCACCCGTGTGCTGGATATTTCCCGCGGCCCGTCGGTCACCCGGTATGAAGTCCAGCCCATGGCGGGCGTCAAGATAAGCCGCATCACTTCGCTGGCGGACGACATCGCCCTGAACCTGGCGGTGGCCGATGTCCGCATGGAGGCTCCCATCCCCGGCAAGCCTGCCGTGGGCATCGAGGTGCCGAACCATAAGAAAACGCCGGTCTACATCCGCAGCGTCTTTGAGAGCCAGAGCTTTTTGCGGATGACCTCGCCGATGGGCATTGCGCTGGGCAAGGACATCGCCGGCGTGGCCCAGGTGGCCGACCTGTGCAAGATGCCCCATCTGCTCATCGCGGGCAGCACCGGCAGCGGCAAATCGGTCTGTGTCAACAGCATCATCATGAGCCTGCTGTTCCGCTCCAGCCCCGAGGACGTCAAGCTCCTGCTCATCGACCCCAAGGTCGTCGAGCTGGCTGAGTACAACGGCATCCCCCACCTGCTGATGCCCGTCGTCACCGAGCCCCGCAAGGCGGCCGGCGCACTGAGCGGCGCAGTGCAGGAGATGGAGCGCCGCTACCACCTCTTCGCGGAGAACAATGTCCGCGACATCAAGTCTTTCAATAAGCTGGCGGCAGCGGACCCGAACCTCGAGAAGATGCCCTATATCGCCATCATCATCGACGAGCTGGCCGATCTGATGATGGTCGTCGGCAAGGATGTCGAAGACTCCATCTGCCGCATCGCCCAGAAGGCCCGCGCCGCCGGTATGCACCTCATCGTGGCGACCCAGCGCCCCAGCGTGGACGTCATCACCGGCCTTATTAAGGCCAACATCCCCAGCCGCATCGCCTTCGCCGTGTCCAGTCAGGTGGACAGCCGCACCATCCTCGACGGTGCCGGTGCCGAAAAGCTGCTGGGCATGGGCGATATGCTCTTCATGCCCGTGGGCGCACCCAAGCCCACCCGTATCCAGGGTACCTTTGTGCGGGATGAGGAGATCAGCCGTGTGCTGGACTTCATCAAGAAGAGCGCCACCGTCCAGTACGACGAAGCCATGATCGAGGCCATGGAAAAACACGCCATCCAGGACGGCAAGAAGGGCAGCAGCTCTGCCGACTCCGACGAGGAGGGCGGCAGTGACCCGATGCTCAAGCAGGCCGTGGAGGTGGTCATCGACGCCGGCCAGGCGTCCACCAGCCTGCTGCAGCGCCGCTGCAAGCTGGGTTATGCCCGCGCCGCCCGCATCATGGACGAGATGGAAGAAAAGGGCATCATCGGCCCCTACGAGGGCGCAAAGCCCCGCGCTGTCCTCATCAGCCGCCAGCAGTGGCTGGAAATGCAGATGAATCAGCCGGATGAATAAAATTTTTGATCTCGGAAGCAATAGAGCCCTGCTGTATAGGGCAGGCATCATGAAAGAAAAAGGATAACTATGGAACATTACACCGAATTTCTCCCCATCAGCCGGGCTGACATGGAGGCCCGGGGGTGGGACCAGCTGGACTTCGTGGTGGTGGGCGGCGACGCCTATGTGGACCACCCCAGCTTTGGCACCGCCATCATCAGCCGCCTGCTGGAAGCCGAGGGCTACAAGGTGGGCGTGCTGGCTCAGCCCCGCTACACCGACTGCGAGGACTTCAAGCGGTTCGGAAAGCCGAAGTACGGCTTCTTCATCGGCGGCGGCAACGTGGACAGCATGGTGAGTCACTATTCCGTCGCAAAGATCCCCCGCGCGGAGGACGAGTATTCCCCCGGCGGCAAGGGCGGCGCACGGCCCGACCGCAGCGCCACCGTCTACACCAGACTTGCCAAGCAGGCATACCCTGACCTGCCCGTCATTCTGGGCGGTCTGGAAGCATCGCTCCGCCGCTTTGCCCACTACGACTACTGGCTGGACACCGTCCTGCCCAGCATCGCCGAGGACTCTGGCGCGGACATCATCAGCTTCGGCATGGGGGAACACCAGACCGTGGAAATTGCCCGCCGTCTGGCGGCAGGGGAGCCGGTGGAGAGCATCACCGATGTGGACGGCACCTGCTACCTGACCGACTTCGACCACCTGCCCGAGCGGTATGTGGAGTGCGCGGGCTTCAGGAAGGTCGCCTCCGATAAGGTGGCTTATGCGAAAGCCTGCCGCATCCAGATGGACAATCAGGACGTCGTCAGCGGCAATATCATCGTCCAGAAGCAGAACGAGAAGTACCTCGTGCAGAACATCCCCGCAAAGCCCCTCGTCCGCTGGGAGCTGGATAAGGTCTACGCCCTGCCCTACACCCGCCGCTACCACCCCATCTACGAGGCCATGGGCGGTGTGCCTGCCATCCGGGAGGTGCAGTTCTCCATCATCCAGAACCGCGGCTGCTTCGGCGGCTGCAATTTCTGCGCCATCCAGCTGCATCAGGGCCGACGCGTCACCAGCCGCAGCGCCGACAGCATCGTGGCCGAAGCAGAGCGGATGACCCACGAGCCGGATTTCAAGGGCTACATCCACGACATCGGCGGCCCCACCGCCAACTTCCGTTTCCCATCCTGCCGGGAGCAGATGCTGCGGGGGATGTGCAACGGCGGCAAGCACTGCCTCGCCCCCACCACCTGTTCCCACATGATCGTGGACCACAGCGATTACCTGAAGATCCTCCGCCGCGTCCGGGAGCTGCCCGGCGTCAAGAAGGTGTTCATCCGCAGCGGCATCCGCTTCGATTACCTGATGGCCGACCCCGATGACACGTTCTTCAAGGAGCTGGTGGAGTACCACGTCTCCGGCCAGCTGAAAGTCGCGCCCGAGCACTGCGCCCCCAACACCCTCGCCTACATGGGCAAGCCGCCCATCGAGACCTTCAACAAGTTCAAGGATAAGTTCTACGAGCTGAGCAGGAAGGCAGGCAAAAAGCAGTACCTCGTGCCGTATCTCATGTCCAGCCACCCGGGCAGCACCCTCAAGGATGCCGTCTATCTGGCCGAATACCTCTACAAGAACCATATGCGCCCCGAGCAGGTGCAGGATTTTTATCCCACGCCCGGCACCGTGAGCACCTGTATGTTCTACACCGGCCTCGACCCCTACACTTTGAAGCCGGTGTTTGTGGAAAAGACCGCTGAGGGCAAGGCGCTTCAGCGCGCCCTGCTCCAGTATTATGAGCCCCGCAACGCCGAAAAGGTCATCAAGGCGCTGAAAATGACCCACCGCGAAGACCTCATCCCCCTGCTGGTTCCCGCTGAGGGCCGCATTGCGGTCCAGCGTTCGGCCCGCAGAGCCGAGGCCGCCGATGTGACCATCCACGGCGACGGCACCTACACCGTCCGGCCCAGAGGCAAGGGCGGCAAGCCCCAGAGCCGCTCCACCGCCCCGGCGGGCCGCAGCCCGGCAGGCCGTCAGCCCAGCCCCGGCGCACGTTTTGCGCCCCATTCGGCTCCTGCGCATAAACCGAAAAGCAATCAACAGAAAGAGAATACATCGTGGAAAACTTCAAAAAAGAAAAAGTGACCGCTCAAACGCTCATGAGCCGCCTCGCTGCGCTGGTGCTGGCCGCAGCCCTTGCGCTGGGCCTCGTGGGCTGTGACACCTCTTCCATCGTCCCGGGAGGCAGCGGCGGCGTCATGCCGAACCCGGCAGCTTCTCAGACCGGAACGACGCCTTCCGACGGGCAGGACGCCGCCTTCCAGATGCACTTCATCGACGTGGGGCAGGCGCTGAGCGTGCTGGTGGAGTGCGACGGACAGTTCATGCTCTACGACGGCGGCAATGTGGACGACGGCAGTCTGGTGGTCTCCTACCTGCAGAGTCAGGGGGTCGAGCAGCTGGAGTATGTCTTCTGCTCCCATGCTCACGAAGACCATGTGGGCGGTCTGGCCGCTGCGCTGGCCTGTTTCCCGGCCTGCCACGTCTACAGCCCCGTGACGGAAGCCTCCACCAAGTGCTTCAAGGATTTCGTCAAGTACACCCAGCAGCAGAACTTACAGGTGGAAGTACCTGCCGTAGGCACCCAGTGGGCGCTGGGCAGCGCCACTGTGACCATGCTTGGCCCGGTGGCGCAGTACGAGGACACCAACGATACCTCCATCGTCCTGCGCATCGACTACGGCGCGACCAGTTTCCTGCTCACCGGTGATATGGAGTCCGACGCCGAGCGCGACCTTGTGAACAGCGGCGCGAACCTCAAGGTGGATGTCTTACAGGTGGGCCACCACGGCTCCAGCACCTCCACCAGCTACGTCTTCCTGAACGCTGTCCTGCCCGAAATGGGTATCATCTCCTGCGGCGTCAACAACAAGTACGGCCACCCCCACGAGGAGACCCTGAGCATCCTGCGGGACGCCGGTGTGGGCGTCTACCGCACCGACCTGCTGGGGACGATCACCGTTTCCAGTGACGGCCAGAACTACACGGTGGCAACGGAACACTTCGCCACCGACGCTGAGCTGAACCCCACCGACCCGGCAGCATCCAGCACGGCCCAGCAGGCCTACATCGGCAACGTGAACAGCAAAAAGTTCCATCTGCCCAGCTGCGCCAACCTCCCGGCAGAGAAGAACCAGATTTTGTTCTCGAGCTATGACGAAGCTGTGGCCGCAGGCTACAGCCCCTGCTCGAGCTGCATCAAATAACAAATAGACAAAAGGGAAGCCCCATCGTCAGATGGGGCTTCCCTTTTGTCATAATATCAGCGTCCGCGTCCGGCTCCGCCGCCGTGGCTGCTGCCGCCGCCCATGCCGCCGAAGCTGCCGCCGCCGCGCCCGGCTCCGCCAAAACCGGAGCCGCCGCCCATACCGCCAAAGCCGCCGAAACCGCCGCCCCGGGGAGGACGAGGCCCACGGGGAGGACGAGGTCCGCGAGGGCCGCCGTAGAAATCACCGGGGCCGAAGTCATCGTAAGGGCCGCGGGGAGGGCGGGGGCCTCTGCGCCACCGCCGTGCGCCGAACCAGCCAAACGGCCCCCAGAACCAGCCGAAGGAGTGGCCGAGAGGTGTGATAAAGATAAAGAAAACTGCGATAAACAGGATGATATAAGCAAGCATGGAGAAAATGCCGCCGATAAAGCTTTCCCAGATGGAGTAGTGCTTCTGGGGCGGGACAGGCTCGACAGAGGGCCGGGTGGTCTGGGTGTCAGAGCCGTCGGAATAGATGGTCCCGCCGCTCAGAGTGACCCCGTACACCTCTGCGATGGTATTGGCCACATTGGTGGCGCAGGTGAGGACGGCGGCGTCGTACTTCTTGGCGGCGAAATCGTCCTCCATGGTCTGCACGAGGGAGCTTGCCTGGTCGGCCAGCATGGTGCTGCGGAAGCCGTCGCCGTAGGTCAGATAGTAGTCGCCGTCGGCGTACTGGTCTGACTGCATCACCAGCAGGATGAGCACGCCGTTGTTCTTGCTGGAACTGCCGATGCCCCAGGTGTTGAAGGCTTCAGTGGCGTAGTCCTCGGTGGTGGCGTTTCCGGTGTAGTCCACGGTCAGCACGCCGATCTGTGCGCCGTCGCAGCTGGAAGAGAGCTGTGCGTTGAGGGTCTCGAGCTCCGAGGTGGTGCTGTCGCTCAGCACACCGGCGTCGTCCACCACGCATTGATCTTTCGGCAGGCTGGGCAGCTGGATGTTGGCAGCCGAAGCCGCCGGTGCCAGCGCCGTGATGCCGACGGTCACGACAAGAAGCAGTGCCGCAATGCGGCGGGAGAATGTTTTCATCGTCTTCATGCGAAAAGTTCCACCTCCTGTATGCCGAACAGCTTGCCCAGCACGCTGGCCGGGAAGCCGCCGACGTCTTTCTGGTAGCCCTGGACCGCATCGTTATAATGCAGGTTGCTGATAATGGTCTGCGCACCGTTGAACTGGCTGTACTGCCCCTGCACCGCGCCCATCTTCATGGGGTCTGCGGCCTGTTCCTGCAATTTGGCGTAGAGCTGGCCGATGGCTGCGCCAAGCGTCTCGTTCGACTGGTAGAGCATATGCATCCTGCCGCCGGTGTAAACACTCAGAGAGTCCGGTGCGTGGATCCTGCCATCGGACTGCACCGCCCCGAGGCAGGCGGAAAAAGAGTCCAGCGCAGCCTGTGCCGTCTGCACTTCGGCGCTGTCGGCACCCAGTGTGTTGGACGCGGTGGTGATGATGTTGGCGGCCGTGTTGAGCCGTGTGGTCAACTCCTCATTCAGGGTATAGCCGCTGTCTGCGGCCACGCCAGTGGTGAACCCGTTCTTCACCGTGTCGTACTTTGCCCGGAGCTTCGCCCCGCCAAAGCCGAAAAAGCACCCCAGCATCACCACGATGCAAAGCGCCGCGGCAACAGCCTGCTTGCCCAGCGCGGCGGGCAGAGCCTTTTCGAGGCCTGCCAGCTTCTGCTGGAAGGGTGTCAGCCGCACTTCCTCCTCGGCGGGCGCTGCGGCGCGATAGCTGGAAGCGTCAAAGCCGCCGGTGGGTCGATTCTGTTGTCTGGAAAAATCTGCGTTTGCCATTTCAGCTCCGGATCTCCATCATCTTCTGTTTCAGCTCGTCTTCGATGCGGGTGAGCTCCTGCTCGGCAGCGGCACGCTTTGCGCGGCCCTCGCTCTGGATCTTGTTCAGCTCGTCCAGCGTCTCGATGAGGCTCTTGTTGGTCTGCTGCAGGGTCTCGATATCCACCACGCCGCGCTGGCTCTCCTTGGCGGTCTCGATGGTGCCCATCTTGAGGGCATCGGCATTCTTCTTGAGCAGGTCGTTGGTCATGTCGGTCACGGCACGCTCGGCCTGCATGGCCTGCTGGCTGTGGGCCAGACCCAGTGCCAGCACCATCTGGTTCTTCCACAGGGGGATGGTGTTGACGATGGTGGACTGTATCTTCTCGGCCATCATGGAGTTATTGTTCTGCAAAAGCCGGATCTGAGGACCCATCTGCAGGCTGATGGTGCGGGTCAGCTCAAGGTCGTAGAGCTTTTTCTCAAAGCGCTCGCACTGGTCGGCCAGATCGCGTGCGGCCTGTGCGTCCTCAGGCAGGCCGGAAGCCTTTGCCTTGTCCATCGCCTGCTGCAGCTCGTGGGCGCGGAAGTCGGCCAGCTTCTTCTTGCCCGCGAGGATATACATGCTCAGCTCTTTGAAATAGGCCATGTTCAGCTCATACATCTTGTCCAGCATCGCAATATCCTTGAGCAGCTGCACCTGATGCTTTTCGAGGGCGGACTGGATGGTCTCGACGTTCGTTTCCGCTTTGCTGTACTTGGTCTTCATGTTGTCGAGCTGGTTACCCTTTTTCTTGAAGAAGCCGAGGATGCCCTTTTCCTCTTCGGCGGCGTCAAAGTTCTTCAGCTCCCCGATAAGGTCGGTGATCATGCCGCCCACCTCGCCAAGGTCTTTGGTGGACACTTTGGAAAGTGCCGCCTCGGAGAAGTCGCCGATCTTCTTCTGGCAGGCGGAGCCGTACTGCAGCACCTGCTGGCTGTTGGTGATGTCGATCTTCTGAGCGAAGGCGTCCACCATCGCCTGCTCCTCGGGGCTGAGCTTGACCTGTTCGGCCTCGGGGGCCGCAGCGGGTTCGGGCTGCTTCTCCTCGGCGGCAGGTGCTTCCACCGGGTCGAGGGTCAGGGTGGGAACAGCGGGTGCGTCTAAGTCAAAATTGAACGTATTATCAGCCATGAGAGATTCCTTCCTTTCCAAATCAGGCGTTTAGCCTAAGCCTTGTCCTTTGAGCATATTCTGCAATACCGTCAGATCCGCCGAGAGGTCCATGCTTTCAGCGGCATACAGTGCATCCAGCTGGTTTTCGAATGCAGTGGCGATGGAAGCCGCGTTCCGCTCCACCTCTGCCCGAATCGAAGCGGCATTTTCGCCCCGCACGCCCTGGCGGGCCAGCTTTGCGTACTGCTCCAGCACATTCACCGCATCGGGCAGATAGTAGTTTGCAAAGCGGCGTACCTGCTTTGCCTTGGCGGGGCTGGCCTCCACCGTCTCCACGATGGAGCGGCCTGCCTTTTCCATCCGGGTCATGGCGGCGGAAAGCTCCGGGTCGGGCAGGGCCTCGTTCAGCGCGTGGAGGGCATCCAGCTTCTGCTGGATGTCGGCCAGCATCTCGTCCACATCGCCGCTGCCGGTGTGGAAAGGCACTTCATGCTCCACCACCCGGGGTGGGCAGACCTTCTTTGCCGCGCCGAACATCACGGCTGCGCCGCCCAGCGCGATCAGCAGCGCCCACAGCTTATATGCTGGCAGCGCCGCGCACAGCACCGCGAATACCAGCGCCGCCGCATACCACGGCAGGACGCTGGGCTTTTGGGTGCGAATAATTTTGCTCATGCATTTTCTCCTTTCCCGAAGAGGCGCACCGCCCCCTGTACTCTTCCATAATAAATCCTTTTATCCACAAAACGCAAGTGTTTCATGAATAATTTACAGGTTGGAAACGGTTATATAATCTTTGAGGGCCTCGCCCCAGACCTCGCGCAGGGTTTCGGGGCGGCAGGCGGCGTTGGCGGGGCTGGTGCTGGGCAGCTTGACCGCCGGGATGCCGGACACCGGCAGCAGATATTTGGTATAAATGCGGTAGGCGGTGGCCCCGTTGCAGAACACTGCCTCAATGGGTGCTTTTGCCAAAAGAGATGCAATGTCGTTCGGCACCACGTCCCGGATAGAGTCGTCCGACGCGCCGGTGATGGTGCAGCTTTCCAGTGTGTCCCACAGGGCGAGGCCATGGCGGAGGATGATGCCCTTTTTGGCCTCGATGTCCTCCCGGGCGGGGACAGGCTCACCGGTGAGGGCCGCCATCATGGGCCAGAAACGGTTCTGCGGGTGGCCGTAGTAGAAGGCCATCTCCCGGCTTTTGGGGCTGGGCCATGTGCCGAGGATGAGGGCGCGGCTGTTTTCAGAGTAAACGGGTGCGAAGCTCATCGTTCCATCGTCTCCCATGCAGAGCCGAAGCTGCGGTCGGAGGGCTCCGCCTTCGGGCCGTCGAACCACAGCTCTTCAATAAGGGCAGCAAGTCCGTCTTCCCGCACATCGCCGATGACGCGGTCAGCGGCGGCTTTGGCTTCGTCGGTGCCGTTGGACATGCAGCAGCCGAGGCCGGCTGCTTTCAGCATCCCCACATCGTTGGCGGAGTCGCCTGCCGCCACGGCCTCGGCGAGGGAGAGGCCCATCTTCTCGCAAAGGTCTGCGAGGCCCGCGCCCTTATCGATCCCGCCCCGCACAATGTCGTAGAAGTGGGAGCCGTCGGGCAGCTGGCCGCCCGTCTGCATGAAGTGAAGGCCGAGGTGGCCGTACTTTTCGTTGAACCGCTCCAGCGCCCCCTCGGGGAAGAGGCAGAACGCCGCGTGAGGCATATCGATGAGGTGGCGGTCCTGGTCTTCGCCGTCCACGCAGTCCAGACCGACGCTGTTCATCTGCTCGTAGTACTTGTGGAGGATATCATACTCGCAGTAAGCGTAGGATGCATCCTTGAAGTCAAATTGCAGGGGGTAGTTGTAGTCCTCACAGAAATCCACCAGCGCGTACATCTCTTCGTTGGTCATGGGGTGCTCTGCCACGATGGCACCGTTCTTGTCCACGACGCAGGCACCGTTGCAGGTGATGGCATAGTCGAACCGGATGCCTCCCAGCTGGCCTTTCCGGTTGATGGCAGACCAGGCCCGGCCTGTGCTGAGCACGAATTTTCCCCCGGCGGCCTGAAGCTTCTTCACGGCCTTGACCATGGCCGGACGGGGCTGGCTCTCCCCGAAGGGGACGAGGGTGTTGTCGTAATCGCTTGCGAGAATTTTATATTGCATGGTGTTCTCCTTATATCTATATATAAGCTGAGTATATCACAAAATGGAGGCTTTGTCTCCAAAATAAAAAGCACCTGCACGCTTCTCCGAAGAAAAGGTGCAGGTGCTTTGCAAATACTCAGGCGATAAATGCTACCACGATTTGGATGCCCACGCCCACAGCGGCGCCGCAGGCCCAGGTCAGGCCGGTGATGAAGAGGTTCTGCTTCCAGGAGGGATTCGCCCGCCACAGCACGGCGAGACCCACGCCCGCGCCGGTGCAGAGACCGGCCACAAGGCTCGAGAAGCGGAGTGCGCCCTCGACGTAGAGCTGGGTCATCAGGACGCTGGCGGCACAGTTGGGGACAAGGCCCACCAGTGCGGCCACCACCGGCTGGAAGAAGCCCATCCGGCCCAGCACCGAGGCGAAGACATCCTCGCCGACGCCCTCGACGATGAGGCCGAACACGAGGCTGAACACGAAGATAAAGACAAAGATCTCGAGGGTGTGGCGGAGCGCGGCCTTCCAGATGGGCTGGAGGTGGCCCTCTTCGTCGCTGTGCTCCTCGTGGCAGTCCACCTCGTCGGCGTGGCCGGTGTAGCCGCCGCGCAGGCTGCGGGGCAGGGCCTTGCGGAGGACGAAGTCCAGCAGAAAGCCCACAAAGACAGCGTACACGACTTTGATGACCATCAGCAGGATCAGCTTATCCCAATAGGCGGGCATGGACACCAGCAGGGGGATAGCCTCGTCGCTGGTGGCGAGATAGACGGCCATCAGCGTACCCAGCGTGATGACGCGGGAGGCGTAGAAGTTGGAGGCGATGGCCGAGAAGCCGCACTGCGGCACACAGCCCAGCACCGCGCCCGGCACCGCACCCCAGCGGCCGCCGCCCGCCAGCAGGGCCTCGATGCGCTCACCGTGGCGGGTCTCGACATATTCAATAAAGAGATAGGCTAAAAACAGGAAGGGGAGCATCTTGGCGGTGTCCACCAGAGTTTCGCTCAGTACATCCAGAAAAAGTTCCATTGTTTGATACCTCGTGATATAAAATAAAGTGAAGATAAAGTTTGCTCTCGCGCCTGTGCGCGGGGCAGAGCGCTTTTTCATTGGGGCTAAGTTCTCTTTTGCGCACTAAAAGAGAACCAGAAATGGTTGTCGCGCCGGTGGCGCGGGGGTAGAGCGCTTTTTCATTAAGGCTAATTGTTCTCTTTTGATGTCAAAAGAGAACCAGAAAACCACCAGC
>OGYV01001537.1_pt1 | contig 17199 bp, 18 predicted proteins | sample 1576651 | NCBI WGS metagenome assembly OGYV01 (sample SAMEA3541570, study PRJEB24748) | human gut metagenome | biome: human gut; feature: human-associated habitat; material: faeces | place: China | collected 2012
TTGGGCAGAAAAAAAGCAGGAGACCTTTTTCAGATTTCCTGCTCGGTGTGCCGCTGTGTGGGCGGCGGGTATTTAGTTGTAAAAGTTCGGGGCAAGTTGACCCGATGTGTGACTGACAAACTGGAATTTTGTTATTTCATTTTTCTTGACACTCGCTACATTCTTTATCGTGAATAGAAATAATGCCACCGCATTTAGAACAAGTATATTTTATTTTCTGCTGTTCCATGAAATGTTCCAAACCATGTCCTTGAACAAAACGGCTATTTTCTATAAGACTTGCTTGATACCGTTTGTTATAGCTTTTTTCAAGATTTTTAATCAACTTACATGGATATTCATCACATTCAAAACAATAGGATAACGATTTTCCTTTGATGCAATCCTTTATTTTGCATTTACGACAATGTTCTGGTTTCCCTTTATCACTATTCAAGCACCCAGAACAAGGTTTTTTATTGTAACAGTGCTTATAACAAACCTTACAATTCATTCCGCATGGGGCAAACATGCTTATATCAATTTTTTCTTTTGACATTTTCATAGTTGTTTACTCCTTTCAACAAATTCGGATTTGAATTCCTCAAAATCATAGGCATTCGCCGCTGATTATAGGGCGTTAATGAAGTCCTCTGAAACCGCCCCAAACAAAGGATTTTTCGCAATCTGCTCACCGAATCCCTTTATTAAATGTTACACCGTTTCTACAACGCCCGCGCAGCTCATAAGGGCAAAAGCAAGGGCAAGAAAAACCCATAACAGGATATAACAAGGTGTGGCAATCGGGAGCCTGTGACATACCTTGCCGACATCAACGAACAGGCAGCGGAACAAATGCTCCTGCTGACAGAGCAAATGGCCGAACGTGAGGGGGTCACCGAACAGCTCAAAGCGCAGGATCAGATGCAATGGGTGCAGCGGATGAATAACATCCGTGACAGGGCAACAGAGATTGTTAATCATGATCTGATCTATATATAAGGTAAAGGTATCGGGCGGCGGGGAGCAATCCCCGCCACTCTTATCTCTTTTGACAAATAATTGTACGGCTTATTCAGAAGTAGATATAGGTAGGAGTATATTCTCCGCCCAAATTTGCAATCAGCTTTGCTTTGGAGTGTGGCCAGAAAAAATGTGTTGCTTTGTTGTTTGAACAACATACAATCCTTCTAAGTATGTTTATAATAAATACAGAAAAATACAAAGGAGGTCTATCACTATGGCAAAGAAGCTTGATTTGAATAAAACTGTCTATGAATTGACACAGGAATACCCTGAGCTGATTGAGATCATGGCAGGGCTCGGTTTTACCGAGATCATTAAAAAGCCCATGCTGCACTCCGTCGGCAAGATCATGACGATTCCCAAAGGCGCGAAGATGAAGAATATCTCTATGATGGATGTCGTGACAACCTTGATGGGCAAAGGCTTCGAGCTTGTCGGTGAGATGCCGGACATGTCTTCTGCGCCGCAGGCTGGTGCGGAGAAAACAAATGTGAACAATCCTCCCGCAAGCCGCACCGAACAGCTCAAGACCTATCTGAAAAGGCTGGGCGAAGGCGAAAAACTGGAGACTGTACGGGCGGACTTCGTCCGTGAGTTTAGCGACATCGAGGCATCGGAGATCATGCAGGCGGAACAGGAGCTCATGAAAGAGGGAACACCGCTTTCTGAAGTGCAGAGGCTCTGCGACGTCCACTCCGCCCTGTTCCATGGCGCGACAACCGAGGAGAAAATAGCCAATGCAGAAAAGGAAGTCGAAGCCTCCCTCCTGCGAAAAAAGGCGCATGAGGAGCTGGCAAAGAGAGACTCCTTCCCCAAAAAGGACTACACGGATAAGAACGCCCGCGCCGCCGAACTGGAGGCAATAGCCGGGCATCCTCTGTACACGCTGACAAAAGAAAACGACGCGCTTACCGATTTGCTTGCCAGATTTAAGGAGGGCAAGGATGAATCGCTTATCCCGGCGATTCGTGATCTTTCGATCCATTATGCCAAAAAGGGCGATATGCTCTATCCCCTGCTGAAGGTGAAATACGGCGTCTCCGGTCCCTCCGATGTGATGTGGACGGTGGACGACGAGATTCGCGATGAACTTAGTGCGCTTGCAAAGGAAAACGATCACGGCGCAGAATGGAGCGCCAGGCTGGACGCCGTGCTGACCCGGGCCGAGGAAATGATCTACAAGGAGCAGAACATCCTGTTCCCAATCTGCGCAGTGAACTTCACAGAGGAGGAATGGTACGGCATCTACCACGACGAGAAGGATTACGACCTGTGCTTCGGCGTGGAACAGGAACGCTGGGAGACTGCGGAGGGCAGGAAGGTTTCCACAGTCTTCGATGCGGTGGGCGAGATCGTAATGCCCGGCGGTCACATGACCGTGGAACAGCTGACCGCGCTTTTGAATACGATTCCGATGGAAATCACCTTTGTGGATGCGGATAACATTAACCGCTTCTTCAATGAAGGACCGAAGGTCTTCAAGCGCCCCGGCATGGCCATTGACCGGGAAGTGTTCTCCTGCCATCCGCCAAAGATCGAGCCGATGGTGCGCCAGATCATCGACGATTTCAGGAACAATCGCCGTGACGAGGTGCCTGTCTGGATGGAAAAGGGTGGCCGCACGATGCTGGTGAAATACATGGCGGTGCGTGACAATTCAGGAGCGTATCTCGGTACGGTGGAGCTTGTGCAAGACATGGAGTTTGCAAAAACATTTTTTCTTGGCGAAAACAAGTAGTGCCGGGTAAAACAAAAGTCTTCCCGTCTAAGTCGGCGAGAAGACTTTTTGCTTAATAATCATGTTGATCCATTTAGCGTGAACTCGTTCTTGTGGTAAGTAATCAATCCGTCCTTCTGCATCTTGGACAGTTCATTGGACATGGCGCTGCGGTCTACGGCAAGATAGTCGGCAAGCTGCTGGCGGTCGAAGGGAATGGTAAAGCGCGAGCTTCTGTGTTCCAGCGCCTGCTCCGAAAGATAAGAAAGCAGGCGTTCCCGGAGAGATTTTGACGCGGTATGCATCATGCGCGAAGAGAGATTCAGGTTCTTCTGTGCGGAAATCCGAAGCATATTCTGAATGATGCGGGTATGGAATGCGCATCCTCTCGGGCAGGTAGTCAGCATATTCCGCATACTCAGAAAGAGTACTTCGGTCTCCTCGCAGGCAACAACGTCGCAAAGCAGCTCCTTGCCGGGAATTGCCGCATAGTTTTCTGCAAAAACCTGTCCTTTTCCCACATGACCGAAAATATGGCTGTTTCCCCAGTAAAAATTGACGACGATATTCACACTGCCGGATTCCACAAGCCCGATTTCGCTGACAGAGGACCCCGCCCGGATAATAATCTCATCCTTTTTGTATTTGCGCTCTTTCGCACCCAGACAGCTAAGCAGCTCCGAGATTTCGCTCTCGCTGATTCCATGAAACAGCGGCGTGTTGGAAAGAAAAAAAGTATTCATGAAAATCATCCTTCCGTTGTTGCAACAACATACGCGTTGTTTCGATTATAGTATAATCAGAGCAGAAAATCAAGAACAGGGAGGAAAAACTTATGGGAACCACAGTTGTAAACAGGAAAACCTTGATCGGCGAAATCGTAAACCAGTACCCGGAAACGGCGGAGGTGCTGCTCGGAATCGGTATGCACTGCCTCGGCTGTCCAGCTTCCCAGGCGGAGAGTCTTGAGGATGCCTGCGCCGTTCATGGGGTTGATCCTGAAAGCGTCATAAAGGCCATCAACGATAAAATCGCCGATAGCGGAAAGTAAGCGGATCATGAGCGCATTTTTAGGACCAATCCACTTCTGGCTGTATAACAAGATTGGCAAGCAGGAGGAACTCACCAAAGCGATTGCCTCCATGGCTGCCGGGAACGGCTGGATTTCAGATCGTACTGCTTACATCAGAGACCTGCCCGCATTGGAAGACGTCATTGATGAAAGCAATATCCACGGCTGGCTTCAAGATCAGATTCATGATGCGGAAACGAGGTATGCGGATTTGATTCAGACTGTCCTTACCATGCATCCCGAAAGATTGGAGGAAATCAGCAAAGTCGCGTTTCGCTATGGCCGGAGGAACGGAAGGGACGCAGAAAAAGCTACGGACGTTTTCCGCATCTTTGAAGATTTCTTCGTCAACGGTATGCCGTGTGACAGAGTGAATGCTGTCGTAACTGAATCCGATGATGAAGTCTCTTGGCAAATGACGCAGGATATTCACGCACAGTACTGGAACGGAGAGACGAATATCTACTACGAGCTCCGAGACTGCGTGATGCGCGGCATGTTGGATGGTACTCCTTTTGCGCTTGACAGTCGGGACGATGCCCGCTTTACGATCAAAAGAACATGATGATGAAGGAGAAGGTCGGAGAAGTATTCTCCATCGCAATGGACAATCCGGCGATTCCCGGCTGCACGATCTCCAAAGCCGTGCATGACGGAGCAAACGACATCATTTGCTTTTCCTTGGCCAGGAATACGGATATCAGCGCAGAGATTTATCCGTATCACAAACTGATTATTATGGCGGAAGGCGTCATAGAGATCTACGGGGCAGACGGCTTTAGGCGGAACCTCCATACCAGCGAGAGCATTATAACCCTAACGGATACACCGATGGGAATACGAACAGCGGAAGGTGCTGTTTATACAGAAGTTTCGATCAGGAGGAGCGATATCATGAATGAGGCAATCAAGGCGGGTGAAGTTTTCAGACTGGCAGAAATTGTCCCCTATCAGGACGGCAAGATCGTCAACATGGATGTCGTGCATAACGACAAGATGAAGTTTGTTATCATGGCCTTTGATGCGGGCACCGAATTGTCCGAACACGCCGCTCCGGGCGAAGCGCTCATCTTCGTGTTGGATGGCGAGGGCGTGATTGGCTACGAAGGAAAAGAACATCCCATCAAAGCCGGTGAGAATTTCCGTTTTGCCAAAGCAGGAATTCACAGCGTCAAGGCAGCCAAGCGGTTTAAGATGGCACTGCTGTTGACCCTAGAATCATAAAAACGAAGAAGGCGAAGATCTGACAAGGGTGTAACCATCGTGCGCATGGAGGTGCCCTGCTGCGGAGGCCTCGAAATGGGGGCAAAAAATGCGCTTCAAGCAAGCGGCAAGTTCATCCTGTGGCAGATTGTGACGATTTCCCGCGACGGAAGAATTCTTGATTAAATGAGGAGAAAACGAAATGGACAAGTACCTATGTGAGCCCTGCGGATATATCTACGATCCGGCGATCGGCGATCCGGAAGGTGGAATAGCTCCGGGAACAGCATTTGAAGACATTCCCGATGATTGGGTGTGCCCAATCTGTGGTGTGGGAAAAGACATGTTTGTAAAGGCCGACTAAGTGAATGGCAAAAAACGAAAGGAGCAAAAACCAATGAAAAAATGTGAAATGTTCTGCTATCAGTGTCAGGAGACGGCGAGGGGCACCGGCTGCACAAAGGTCGGCGTATGCGGAAAGAGACCCGAACTGTCGTCCATGCTCGATCTGCTGATCTATGTGACGAAGGGGCTTTCCTGCGTGACCACTAAACTCCGGGAGGAAGGAAAAGAGATCGGAAAGGACGTCAACCATCTCGTGACCGTCAACCTGTTTACTACGATTACCAACGCGAACTTCGATCGCGACGCAATCGTTGCGAGAATCAAGGAAACGCTCAAAGTCAAGGAAGACCTGCGCTCGAAGCTGACTGACCTGGACTCCCTGCCGGAAGCGGCGCTTTGGAACGGAAGCGAGAGTGAGTTCGACGCAAAAGCGGATTCCGACGCGGTCGGCGTTCTCTCGACGGAGAATGAAGACATCCGTTCCTTGCGCGAGATGATTACCTACGGTCTCAAGGGGCTTGCGGCATACTCCAAGCACGCCAACGCCTTGATGCAGGACAACGAAAAAATCGACGCTTTCCTTCAGCGCGCACTGGCAAAGACTTTGGACGATAGCCTCACAGTTGACGATCTGGTGGCGCTGACGCTGGAGACCGGGAAGTTCGGCGTGGACGGCATGGCGCTTCTCGATTCCGCCAATACCGGCGCATACGGAAATCCTGAAATCACAGAGGTCAATATCGGCGTCCGGAACAACCCCGGCATTTTGATTTCCGGTCATGACCTGAAGGATCTGGAACAGCTTCTGGAGCAGACAAAGGGCACGGGAGTGGACGTCTACACTCACTCCGAAATGCTTCCTGCGCACTATTATCCGGCATTCAAAAAGTACGATCACTTTGCAGGGAACTATGGAAACGCATGGTGGAAGCAGAAGGAGGAGTTCGAGACCTTCAACGGACCGATTCTCATGACCACGAACTGCATCGTTCCTCCTGCCGATTCCTACAAGGACAGACTGTGGACAACCGGTGCCGCAGGTTATCCGGGATGCCGCCACATCGAAGGCGAGTACGGAACCGTCAAGGACTTCTCTGCCATCATCGAACAGGCTAAGACTTGTGCACCGCCGCAGGAAATCGAAACCGGAAGCATCATCGGCGGTTTTGCGCACGAGCAGGTCTTTGCTCTGGCGGATAAGGTCGTGGAGGCCATCAAGTCCGGCGCGATCCGCAAGTTTGTAGTTATGGCGGGCTGCGACGGCAGAATGAAGTCCAGAGAATATTACAAGGAATTTGCTGAAAAACTGCCGAGGGATGTGGTAATTCTAACCGCAGGCTGTGCCAAGTACAAGTACAACAAGCTTGCTTTGGGAGATATCGGCGGCATTCCCCGCGTGCTGGATGCCGGACAGTGCAACGACTCTTATTCTCTGGCGCTGATTGCCCTGAAATTGAAGGAGGTCTTTGGGCTGGACGATGTCAACGACCTGCCGATTGCGTTCAATATCGCATGGTACGAGCAGAAAGCAGTCATTGTGCTTCTCGCCCTGTTGTATCTGGGCGTCAAGAATATCCATCTGGGTCCGACGCTCCCCGCCTTCCTCTCTCCCAATGTGGCGAAGGTGCTGGTGGAGAACTTCGGCATCGCCGGTATCGGCACGGTGGACGAAGACCTAAAGCTTCTTGTCGGTGAGACAGCATAAAAACATACCTTCAGTTTATATTGACGCCCTGCAAGCCTCAAACTTGCAGGGCGTTCCTATGTATGCACCGCAGGGGCTTCCTGCGGTGTATTTTTCTGTCTTAGCGTCCTCTGTCATAATCGTGGCTGCGGGGTCGTGTTTGCTGCCGCCGTGCGTCATTCCGGCGTTTGGCCTCCGCCTCCATATCCCGGAGCTTCTTTCGGATGCTCTCCTTTTCAGGCGGTTTCTGCTGGGGCTGCTGCCCTCCGTGGACTTGCCGCTCCCATGCGGCCAGGTCACGGTTGTACTGCTCCACAAGGGCGGTGGCGTCGTCATACGTCCTCTTGAACGCCTGTACGTCGGGGTAACCGTCCTCTTTGAGGATACCGGGCAACAGGTCCATCCGACGGTCAATTTCCTGTTGTACACCTGAAATCTTTTCCTGTAAGGCCTTACGCTCTTTGCCCCTGAAAAGCCCGGTCGTCTCGGCAAGCTGCTTTTCCAACTTTGGAAGCTCCCCGTGCATGAGTTGCTTGATGGCCCTGGCTTCGTCCTGTACCTTGACCATCAGCTTCTGCATGGTGCGGTATTCCGCCATATCAACTGACAGCGTAGGCTTGGGCGGGATCTCTGTCTCCCGAATCAATACCTGTAGGATTTCCTTGGTCTTTTGGATGATACCCCGGAACAGTCCCGGCAGCCAGCCGTGCTTCTGTACGGACCGGGTGGCCTCGTCGTAGACGTGTTCATTTCTGATCTCTATGATCTTGGATTCTTCGATCCTGGATACCAGTGCCATATCCGCCGTCCTGTTCCAGTCCTGCCGTGCGGCATTATCCGCCTCGATCTCAGCCTCTTTCGGATTGTTCTTCCCGATCTTCTTGGTGGGGAGGTAGACGCTGTTCGGGTCAAAGACCTTTAGCCGCCTCTCCGGGTCGTGAATGTGGCGGTTGATCAGAGCGGTGTAGAACTGCTTGGCTTCATCCAAGAAAAGCTCATTCTTGAATACCTCGTCCTTTGCCGTGAACAGGTGTTTTTCGTATGTGGATTGAGGAAGAAGTCAAGCCCGGCAATCTCTCCAACGGCACGGTGATGGCCTATCAGGGCGCTGTGGGGCGCATCAAGCAATTCCCCATCGGCAGCCGGAAGCTCAAAACCGTGACCTCGGAGCATTTGCAGATGTTCTTCGATCTCCTGTCTTTCGGAGGCACCAATGCCGACGGAACGAAGGTCAAGCCCATCAGCAAGGGCTATATGCGGCAGTTCTCGGCGGTGATGCAGGGAGCGTTCCGGTTTGCGGTCTTCCCCAAGCGGCTCATTACCTTTAACCCCATGCAGTATATCAAGATCAGGCAGAAGCAGGAATGCTACTAGCTGTTCAATGAGGACAGCGAGGACGGGCTGACAGTCCCGACGATTTCCTATGATCAGTTCAAGACCCTGACGAACTATCTGAAAAAGAAGGATAACCCGGCGCTCCTGCCCATTCAGATCGCCTACTATACCGGGCTTCGGATCGGCGAGGTCTGCGCCCTCACATGGCAGGACATTGACCTCAAGGAGCAGACCATCACGGTGCGGCGCAGTATGAGCTACAACGGGACAAGGCACAAGCCGGAGGTCGGCACCACCAAGCGGAGCAAAAATCCGCACGGTAGTGCTTGCCGCCCATCTTCAGCACCTGTGCCGGGTTGTAGCAGAGCAGCAGCGAGGTGTTGGGAAGGTTCAGGCAGGCATCGTCCTCCTCAAAGCAGGGCAGGATGCCGGGAGCCTCGTCCAGCGTGATGACGGTCAGCTCCATATCCGGGGCAATGGCTGCGAGGTAGACCTCACCGCCCCGGTTTGCCGCCAGCGCAGCGCAGATACGCACATCAATGGTGATCTCTTCGGAGCGGATGGTGCGGTTGGAATAATCATTCATAGACTGTTCTCCTTTTGTTTGCAAAAGAAAAAGACCCATCGGGTCTTTCGTTACGGTATAAGTCAGCGTTCGTTCTGCCGCTGCTGTTTGCGCTGCCACTGTTCCAGCAGCTTGATGATGGTGTCTTCCATCTGTTTCGGGGTGTAGCTGCGCGGGAAATACTTCCGCAGGGTGTCGTTTTTGATGACCACTTTGTCCAGCTCGTCCTTTTTCTCTTCCCCCATGACCGCAAAGGCAACGTCATACGAGAAGTGCCCTTCCTGCGCCAGCTTTTTAAGCCGCTGCGCTTGGGAAAGGGACGGTGCATTCTGGGTGTCGTTCATCGCTTCTAAAAAATCCCGCTGTTGGTTCGTGTCGAGATGCGACAACCCCACAGCGGGATTAAAGGCAATTTTCTTTTCGTCTACCATGTCCAGCAGTTCGGGGATGAGGTTGGTCAGGCGGATGAATCGGTGCACCTGACGTTCACTTTCGTTTGCGTCTGCGCTCACTTGCGATACGCTCCACAACTTCTCGCCAACTTGGCGAGAAGTCAAATCCGACCTAGCACCTTGATTTTTTAGAGCCTCCAGCTTCATTTTGTAGGCAAACGCCCTCTCGCTGGGCAAGATGTTCTCACGTTGGAGATTGCTATCCACCATGAGCAAAACTGCGGCATCATCATCCATGTTGCGGACAATGACCGGCAGGGTGTCCAGTCCGGCAAGCTGTGCAGCGTGCTGACGGCGATGCCCGGAGATGATCTCGTAGCCGTCACCGTCCGGGCGTGGGCGTGCAATCAGCGGAGAAAGCACACCGTACTGCTCCACGCTTTCCACCGTGCGCTGCATGGATTCATCATCCAAAACCTTAAATGGATGATTCTTGAAAGGAAACAGCTCTCCGATGGGAATCTGCTGAACCTGTTCCCGTTGTTGTTCCTGTCGGGATTCTTCCGTGGAGAAAATGTCATCTGCCCCTTTCAGCGACACGCTTAAGCTGCTTTTCGGCATTCGCCAGCACCTCCTTCGTCAGAGATTGGTAGGCTTCTGCCACCTTACCTTTGGGGTCGTGCTGGAAAATGCTTTTGCCCACCGCACTGATCTCCGCAGCACGGACAGACCGGGGAATGGTCTGGTCGAACACTTTGATCTTGCTGCCGTAGGCACCTCGAATCAGGTTGTCGATTTGCTGTCCGTAGTTGGTGCGGCTATCGGTCATGGTCAGCAGGATGCCCTCGATTTTCAATTTCGGGTTGATCTGCCGCCGGACCTTCTGCACAGTCTGCAAAAGCTGTTCCAGACCCTTTGCAGAAAGGTACTGCGCTTGCACCGGAATCAGGGTGGTGTCTGCCGCTGCCAAGGCATTGACGGTCAGCATCCCAAGGGAGGGGGTGCAATCCAACAGGATAAAGTCGTATTCTCGTTTTGCACCGTCCAACACCTGCTTGAGCATCTTTTCCCTGTTCATGGTGTTGACAAGAGAGACTTCCAGCCCTGCCAGTTCAATGTTTGCCGGAATCAGGTCAACGCCCTCTGCATGGCGCAGAACGCCCTCACTGGGCTGGATGGGCTGGTCGTTCATGGCTTTTGCCATCAGGGTGGACAGGGTGGTGGGCAGTTCATCGGGCTGTTGCCAGCCCATGCTGATGGTTAGGCTGCCCTGCGGGTCGGCATCCACCAACAGAACTTTTTTGCCCTCCATCGCCAGCCCAATGCCCAGATTTTCACAGGTGGTGGTCTTGCCGGTGCCGCCTTTCTGGTTGACGATGGCTATCGTGGTTGCTTTCTTTGAAATTGTCATCACCTCCGATTCGCTAAGTCGTTGTTGGTTTGGTTCTGGTAGGAAAGCTGCATAGTGGTTGGTGCATTGTATAGAGAAGCGAGCAGATATTGTTTCATGTTCCTGATTGGGCTGCTGTTCTCTGCAAGGCACTTCAGCACAAATTTGATGTGGTCGGCATTCAGCTTCATAAACCGGCTGCGTACCACCTCGGCGGGTTTATCATCCCCGGCAATGCGCAGCGTCTTGCGCTTGGTGGCACAGGTGTCCACCAGCAAATCCATGATCTGATAGATGGTGTCATCATCGTCCGGGCAGAGCCGGAGCAGAAGGTCTACCTCCAAAGACTGCGAAAAATATTCTTCCAGTTGGGTGCGTTTGCCCATCCCATCCGATTCTTCGGAATAGAAAGGATCAGTCTCACTCATTTCAGTATCATTCTCTTTAGTCTTATTACATCGTGATTTTGCAGGGTCTTGACACGCGATTTTGAAGCCACAAGAATCGTCATTATCACGATTCTTGACACTCTCTTTTGAAGATTCTGCCGAAAAGTTCTTCACATACACCAAACTTGGCTTTCCTTGCCCTCGGCGTTTTCGTTCAATCAGACCAAACTTTTCAAGTTCCCGGAGCAGCTTGGTCGCTTTGTTGTCTGCGCAACACAATGCCCTCTTGACATCCTCGATTGTGAAGAGGATGAACACCCGGCCTTGCTTGTCGAACCATTCATTTTTAACAGAAAGGCTCATGCGGTCAAGCAGGATGCCGTAGAGTGTTTTGGCATCGGTTGACAGATTTTGAAACCGCTGCTCCTGAAACAGTGCTTTGGGGATGCGATAGAACGAAAAAAGTTTTCCGGCCTGTCCATAGAAGTAGTCGAGCGTCATACAGTTCTGTCAAGGATGAAAAAATGACGATGTTTCATTGACATGGTTGACAAATCCTCCTTATAGACAATTCGTGCAAACAAAAAAGCGCAATCTCGATTTTTGAAAATCGGAATTGCGCCATGTAACTTAGTAGGGGAGAATGGTCATTTGTCAGGGTCGGTTGACCACAATTTGACCACAAAAGAAACGAAACATCTTGACATCTAACGAAACAGAATGATAAAATAATTTTGAAATTTGATGATACTGCGTACAAGTGGTATCGGAGTGTCCATTGCGTTTTTGAGAGAAGCACAATGGGGTTCAAGAGGCCGTGAGTTCGATTCTCGCCACTCGGACCAAGAGGTCCAACGATTTCGCAACAGAAGTCGTTGGACCTTTTCTTTTTTTTGTGCCTGCGGCAGACGGCTTTTTTGCGTGCGACAGGAGAAACGACGGCAGAAATAAAACACAAAAATTTTGTAGGATGTGTAGAATATCGCGCTTGAAATTGTGCATTTCTACCAACAAAAACCTTGAAAACGTGTCAATCCTGAGAAAAAATAACCGCCTTTGTTTACAAAATAGTTACAGGCTGGTATACTTTATGGCAGTGAAACGTGAAAAATGATGCCAGAAAAGGGAGGAGCGACCAGACCGTGAATACCGCAGCGCCAACGACTGCACATAAAAAACTGGTGGGCATTCTGCTCACCATCGTGTTTGCACTCACCTGTCTGCCCGCAGCACTGGCTGTGGACCTGAATGTGGATGCCGGGTTCTACTTCAAGCAGAGCCGGGGCGGCACCTGCACGCTGGCTTCGGCTGCCATGATGCTGCGCCGCCGCGCTTACTTTGACGGACGGACCGACTGGGTGGATGTGACGGAAAACAGTGTGCGCTCCACGGCCTGGTCCAATGGTCTGGCCCACAGCTTTACATACCGGGAGATGCAGGTGGCCTATGCGACCCTGCCCTCCAATCATCAGGAAAAGACCCAGCTGCTCATCCAGCTGCTGGCTCAGCACCCGGAAGGCATCGTCCTGTACGACCGCACGCAGCCCCATGCCGTGTTGCTGACCGATTATACGAACGGCGTGTTCTATTGCTCCGACCCGGCCGGGAACATCTCTTCCGGCCGCATCCCGCTCACCAGCTCCAGCGTGTCCATTGCACAGGCGTCCTGCTACTGGTATGTGAGCGTCGACCACAACGGTGCAGCCCTGCAGGCAGATGACCTGCGGCTGGAAGGCATGCGCTATCCGGTCAATGTGCACACCGGCAGCGGCATGGCCCTTACTGGCACCGCCAACAGCACTTCCGGCAGCACGCTGGAAGGTGTGCAGGTGGCCATCTTGGACGAGAACGACAAGATCGTGCAGTCCGCACAGGCCCAGGTGGGCGGAACCAGCTTCTCCCTCAAGACGCTGGACGACCAGATCCACTTCGGTGAGCTGCCCACGGGCTGCTACACCTACATGGTCATCGTGACCGAGACCAGCGGCGAGACCCTTTGCTTCGCCAGCGACTTCACCGTTTCGGATGCCGCCACCAGCACCATTACCTATTGGTCGGTGCAGGACCCCGACGGTACCAAACTTACCGACCAGACCATTACGGCCACGGCGGAAGAAACGATCCAGAGCACCCTCGGCTGGCTGTCCGGCCTGTTTGGCTGATCCCTTCTGCATGCATTTCACAGAGCCTGTCTCCTTCGGAAGATGGGCTCTTTTTTTATCCGGACAGGGAGGTTCCGGGGTAGTAATGGGCCAGGATATCGGCAAAGTTCTGCCCCTGCTCGGCCAGTGCCTTGGCACCCCACTGGCTGAGCCCCACGCCATGGCCGTAGCCTTTTGTGGTAAAACAGAACGCACCGCTCTCATACCGGACCGTGAAGCAGGTGCTGCGCAGGCCCAGCGCCTGCCGCAGGGCCGTACCGGTGATGCGCTGCCCGCAGACCGGCAGGGCAGCAACATAACCGGCGGCGGTGTACTCCGGGGTGCCGAACCACTGCTCCGGGGCGGCAAGGTCAGCGGTGAGGCCTAGGGCAGCCAGTTGCTGTGCCGTCTGCTGTGCCGAAAGGGTCAGGGCGTACTCGTAATGGTCGGCGGCAAGGTCGGTGCTGCTGTCCACCGAAACAAGGTAGGGCAGGGCGGTGCCCCAGACATTTTCGCTGGCCTCGGTGCGGCCGTTGGAGATGGCAAAGTAGCTGGCACAGGCAGGGGAACCGTCGCAGAGCAGTACGGTGTGTTCCACCTCGTCCACCAGCGCGGCCAGACGGGCATAGTTGGTCTCATAGGCAGTGCCCCAGTAGCTGCGCAGCACCGGGTCAGTCAAGCAGCCCTGCCGTCGTGCCGGGTCGGCCGTCAGCCAGCCGATACTGTCCGGCGCGGCATGGTCGCGGCAGTACAGCGCGTAGCTGTGGGCGGCAACGGCCTGTGCCTTGAGGGCCTCGTCCGGCCAGCTTACCGGCATTTCGGCCGCTACTGCGCCGATGAGATATTCCCGGCGGGACAACTCCAGCACCTGCCCGGTGGAGGCATCCTGAATCAGGAACCGGTCCGCGTCACCGGCGTAGGCAACGGAGATTTCCGGGGTGGAAGCAGTGCTCTCCGGTGACGAAAGCGGCAGGCGGACCGTGGAAACGGCAGGCCCCAGCACCGCGCGGGTGAGGTGGTAGGCGGCCAGAGGCAGGGCGCATCCAAGCACCAGGAGCAGGGTGCACAGCAGAAAAGCTTTTTTCATAACGGGATCTCCCTTGCAGCGTGAAAAAGATTCTGTCTCCAGTATAAAAAGAACTGCCTGCAAAACCCTGCGAAAAAACGCTGCCCGCAAAAATGAAAGTCGTTTGGCACGGGCCGGTGAGAAGTGAACACATTGCGCTTGAATTTACTGCACAAAAGCGATAATATAAGATTATGTCCATCAGTGAGGATGGCAGGAAAGTATGGGAAAGTAAAAAATAGGAACCGGAAGAAAGGAGAGATCCCCCGTGAATTTTGCACATGCAGAAGTGGCGACCCTGGACCCCACCACGATGCGGACCCTGTGCGAGGAGTACATTGCCAACAACTACATCGACCCCGAGACCAGTGAGCGTCTGGGCGTCAAGCGCGGTCTGCGCAACCCGGACGGCACCGGCGTGCTGGCCGGCCTGACCAACGTGTGTGACGTTGTGGGCTACAAAAAGGATCAGGAAGGACATGTGATCCCCACCCCCGGCAAGCTGATCTACCGCGGCGTCAACATCAACGAGATCGTGGAGGAAGCTTATCGCAACGACCGCTTCGTGTTTGAGGAAGTGATCTGGCTGCTGCTGTTCGGCAGTCTGCCCACCCAGGAACAGCTGGACGATTTCTGCGAGATCCTGGCCGAGCATCGCGCTCTGCCGGAGGGCTTTATGGATACCATGAATGCCCCTTCCCCCAACATTATGAATAAGCTGCAGCGTTGTGTGCTGGGCCTGTACTCCTACGATGAGCACGCCGAGGACCTGACCCTGGAAAATATCCTGAACCAGAGCATCAACCTGATCGCCAGCATGCCCACCATGATGGTGAACGCTTATCAGATGAAACGCCGCTACTACGACAAGCAGAGTATGTTCTTCCATCTGCCCAAGCCGGGCCAGAGCACGGCCGAGCACATCCTGAGCACCTATCGCCCGGACCAGAAGTTCACCCACGAGGAAGCAAAGCTGCTGGATATGTGTCTGCTGGTGCATGCGGACCACGGCGGCGGCAACTGCTCCACCTTCACCACCCGCGTGCTGTCCTCCTCGGGCACCGATACCTACTCGGCCATTGCAGCCGCCATCGGCGCACTGAAGGGCCCCAAGCACGGCGGTGCCAACCTGATGGTCAACCGTCAGCTCCAGGACATCCTGAAGCACGTGGAGAACCCGGAGGATGACGATGAGGTGCGCGAGTATCTGCGCCGCATCCTGCGCAAGCAGGCGGGCGACGGCTCCGGCCTGATCTACGGTATGGGCCATGCGGTCTATACCATGAGCGACCCCCGTGAGGTCATCCTGAAGGAGCGCGCCAAGCACCTGGCCTACGAGAAGGGCTTTGAGGAAGAGTACAACATGCTGTGCAGCATCGAGCGGCTGGCCCCCGGCATTTTTGCCGAGGAAAAGGGCAGCACTAAGCCTGTGTGTGCCAATGTGGACCTGTTCAGCGGCCTGATCTACAATATGCTGGGCATCTCCGAGGACCTGTACACCCCCCTGTTTGCCATTGCCCGTGTGCCGGGCTGGTGCGCACACCGGGTGGAAGAGGTCGTGTTCGCCAACCGCATCATCCGCCCGGCCTACAAGTATCTGGGCGTGCGTCAGAAATACAAGCCAATCGAGGAACGCTGATGAATGCACTGATTTTGCTTTCGATTCTCCTGTCCGCTGCGCTGGGCATCGCCCGCGGGGCAGATCTTGCCTTTGGTACCGATGCCGTGACCGGGCTGTGTACGGTCGGTTCGGTGTGGTGGCGCTATGCGGCATTGGGCGCGGTGGTGCTGGCCGCAGTGCTCATCGGTCGGCACTGCGCCGGAAAAGCCGAGACGGTCCGCAGCCGTCAGCCTCTGGCCGGAGTGCTGGCCTTTGCCGGAGCCGTGTGCTTTCTGGCGGCTGCCGGTGCGCAGCTGGCGGTGGGCCTGTCGGCAACGAGCAGCTTCGTGCGGTCCATTCTGGAGTGCATCTGCGCGGTGTGGCTCAGCACGCTGGGCCGCTGCTGGCTTACCCCTTCCGGCTGGAAAAAGCCTACGGGCGGGCTGTATCTGGCGGTGGCGGGCAGTGTGCTGTTCTACTGGAACGTGCTGATGCGCTTTATGGAGAACAGCTCCAGCTGGCACCGGGTGGCCCCCACCGCAGCGGTGTGGCAGGCGCTGGCAGCACTGTTGCTGCTGAGCAGCCTTGCCCGGGCGCTGTACCTGCCAAAGCCGGAAAACGGCCGCACCCTGTGCGCCGCCGGTCTGGCAGCACTCTGCCTGTGCCTGTGCTGGGAGCTGCCCCATGCAGCGGTCCTGGCGGTTGGAGCAGCGGCAGAACCGGCCCTGCTGCCGGAGCTGTTTGCCGCGCTGGCACTGTGCTGCGTGGGAGCGCTGGGCGGCGTGTGCGCCGCAGCCTGCGCACGGCGTCCGGAGTGACGAAAACACCGCCCGTTCTCTTGGTGTAATTGCCCAAAACGGGAGAGGGAAATTCGATAAAATCGTACAAAAGCAAAAAATGATGGATTTACCTTGTTAATTTTTTGGCAGAGACTTGAAAGTTTCTGCATTTTGGTCTAAAATAAAGATACCGTGATTTATCCATTTTAGGGTAAAAACAATTAGGAGGTACTATTAACATGGCTGTTAGAGTTGCTATCAATGGTTTCGGCCGCATTGGCCGTCTGGCTTTCCGTCAGATGTTTGACGCTGAGGGTTACGAGGTCGTCGCAATCAACGACCTGACCAGCCCCAAGATGCTGGCTCACCTGCTGAAGTACGATACTGCTCAGGGTTCTTTCTGCGGCAAGATCGGCGAGGGCAAGCACACCGTCGAGGCTACCGAGGACTCCATCATTGTTGACGGCAAGGAGATCAAGATCTACGCTGTTAAGGACGCAAAGGACGCTCCCTGGG
>OGYV01001539.1_pt1 | contig 17185 bp, 14 predicted proteins | sample 1576651 | NCBI WGS metagenome assembly OGYV01 (sample SAMEA3541570, study PRJEB24748) | human gut metagenome | biome: human gut; feature: human-associated habitat; material: faeces | place: China | collected 2012
TTGGCAGCGGTGGAAGCGGCCGTGTAGAGACCGGCGGCGGGAGCCTGCGCCGGAGCGGCGGTCTGCTCGGCCTGCGCCTTGCCCGGCTCGTCGAAGCCGGTGGCGATGACGGACACACGGATCTCGTCGTCGAGCGAGGGATCGAAGCTCGCGCCGAAGATGATGTTGGCGTCCGGGTGCGCAGCCTCCTGAACGAGGTTTGCAGCCGTCTCGACATCCTCCAGACCCATATCCTCGGAGCCGGTGATGTTGATGAGCACGCCGCGCGCGCCGTTGATAGACGTCTCCATGAGCGGGCTCGCCACGGCCATGCGGGCGGCGTCCTCCGCCTTGCCCTTGCCGGCGGCGCGGCCAACGCCCATGTGGGCGAAGCCGGCGTCCTTCATGACGCAGGTGACGTCCGCAAAGTCGAGATTGATGAAACCGGTGTTCTTAATGAGGTCCGAGATGCTCACGACGGCCTGACGCAGGACATCGTCCGCGATCTCGAAAGCGTTGGCCAGCGTGACCTTCTGGTCGGTGGCAAACTTCAGCCGGTCGTTCGGGATGATGAGCAGAGAGTCGACCTTGCCCAGCAGCTCGTTGATACCGACCATGGCCTGATCCATGCGGCGCTTGCCCTCAAACTTGAAGGGCTTGGTGACGACGCCGACGGTCAGGATGCCGGCCTCGCGGGCAATGTCCGCGATCGTGGGCGCCGCGCCCGTGCCGGTGCCGCCGCCCATGCCGGCGGTGATGAAGACCATGTCCGCATTCTCCAGGCTCTTGGCGATGTTGTTGCGGCTTTCCTCGGCGCTGCGCTTGCCGACGTCGGGATCGCTGCCGGCGCCCTGACCATGGGTCAGCTTCTCGCCGATCTGGATCTTCTGGTCCGCGCTGGAGACGGCCAGAGCCTGCTTATCTGTATTGACAGCCACGTACTCAATTCCCTGAGTGCCGGACTTAACCATGCGGTTTACGACGTTGTTGCCGGCCCCGCCGACGCCAACGACTTTGATGGTGACGACATTTTCCGGACCGGACTCGGTAGCAAAGGACATATTCGGTTCCTCCCTGTTGTTTCTATTTGTATCGGCAGCCGGCGCGTGCGCGCTCTGAGAGCCGTTTTTTGGCGGGTTTCGCTTCTGTTTGTTCTTATTCTTTCCCATTTTATATCGTTTTCCTTATCAGGTCAATCTTTTTTTGTGAACAATCAGCCGGGGCTGAAATGCGCGCGTTTGTCGATCGACAGGTCGATGGTGCCGGCGTCGCTGTCCGTGAGCTGGGAGACCGCGCTCTGCAGCATGCCGAATTTGTACTCGACATTTTCATTTGTGCCGAGGCGCACCGTGAACCGTCCGTCATAGGCAAAGCCGGGGTTGGACGCATCCGACAGGTCGATGACCGTGACCTTGGACGCCATGTCGCGTGTGAGCAGCTGGCCGAGGATCGCCGCCAGATATGTGACCTTCGGTGCGTCGGCCTCGCCGGCATTGAGCACCTCGCCGACCTTCGGCTCGACTGGCGTGATGCCGTCGACCCGGGCAAGACCGGTCAGCTCGCTCTCCGAGACGGACTTGAGCAGCTTGCAGTTCTGGTCAACGACCCAGTAGCCGTCGTCCGCCGAAACATAGGCCATGGCGCTGCTCTCCTGGATCGTGATCGTGACGCGGTTGGGCAGCGCGCGCGTGACCTTCGCTTTGTCCACGTATGGGAGCTTGCTGAAGATACGGCTGGCCGCCGAGAAACGGTTGATGAAAAACAGATTGTCGCCCGTGCCGATGCCGGAGGCCTCGACGACCTCCTCGGCCGTATAGATGGAGTTGCCCACCACTTCGACCTTTGCGACACGGAAAAATACGCTCATGCCCAGGACAAGCGCCGCACAGATCAACAGAAAGATCAGCGGCTGCAGCAACGACCTGCCCCGGCCGCCGGACGGACGGCGAGGCCGGCGCGCGCGGCGGGGCCCTGGCTGCTTCGATTGTTTCATAGGCAGGTGATTCCTTTCACTGCGGCGGGACACAGCGCACGTCGGCGCCCAGCGCCGACAGGCACGTGTCAAAGCGGTCATAGCCGCGGTTGATATAGCCGTTGTCGAGAATCTCGGTCTCGCCCTCGGCAGAGAGGCCGGCCACGATCATGGCCGCGCCGCCGCGCAGGTCGCTCGACGTGAGCGGCGCGCCGGTGAGCCGGTCGACGCCGGTGACATACGCCACGCGTCCCTCGATGCTGACGGCTGCACCCAGGCGCCGAAATTCCTCGGCATGACGGTAACGGTTGGTGAAAATGTTTTCGGTGAACACCGTGGTGCCCTTTGCCTTCAGGCAGGCCGCCATGAGCGGCGGCTGCGCATCCGTGGGAAAGCCCGGATACGGCTGCGTGACAACCGGCCGCGGCGCCGTAAGCCGCCCGGTGGATGTCAGGCGCACGGTGGACGCCGTTTTGATTATAGCACACCCCGCTTCGGAAAGCGAGTCCAGAACGGTCAAAAAGTGGTCCGGATCAACGCCCTGCAGCTCCAGATCACCGCCGCACGCGGCTCCGGCGCACAAAATCGTCGCCGCGACGATGCGGTCCGGCATGATCGTGTGCTCCACAAATGGCTGCGGCCGGAAACCGCCGACCGTGACCGTTGAGGTGCCGGCGCCGGAAATGCGCGCGCCCAGCTTGCGCAGGTAGCACTGCAGGTCGAGGATCTCCGGCTCGCGCGCGGCGTTGCAGATGACCGTCTCCCCCGCCGCCGCGCAGGCGGCCAGCATAGCGTTTTCCGTCGCACCAACGCTCGGAAACGGCAGCAGGATGCGCCGCCCCTTCAGATCGTGCGCGCTGCAGACAATGTCCCCGCCGCGCTCCGTGACCTCCGCACCGAGCGCGCGCAATGCGTCGAGGTGCAGATTCACCGGCCGCGGGCCGAGCTCGCACCCGCCCGGCATGGACAGGCTTGCCGTCCCGAAGCGCGTGAGGATCGCGCCGAGAAAAATGACCGAGGAGCGCAGCTCCCGCATAAGATCGTGCGGGATAAAGTCGCGGTTCATACCGCGCGAGTCGATGCGCACCGTGTCCCCGTCGCGCTCCGCCGTGCAGCCGAGATGGCGCAGGATGCGCAGCGTGATCGTCACGTCCTTCAGGTCGGGCACGTTGTGCAGAACCGTCTCACTGCCGGCAAGCACGGATGCCGCCATGATCGGCAGCACCGCATTCTTGGCACCCTGCACCCGGGTGCTCCCGGTCAGTCTGTTTCCGCCGTAAATGTGCCATATGCTCATAATCTTTCCTCCGCACAGCAAATTCATGCCATCCTATGCAGAGAAACGCGAGATTGTCATTTTCCGTGCCGGTCGGCCAGCTTCAGCACCAGATCGGCAATGCGCTCGGCAGCGTCGGCAGTGCCGGCGGCGCGCATGTTCTCCGCCATCTGCGCAAGCTGCGCGGGGTCCGAAAGCAGGTCGCTGACGAGGTTATACAGATCATCCGCCGTGAACGCGCCCTCGAGCAGCACCTTGGCCCCGCCGGCGTGCTCGAGCACGCGCGCGTTTCGTTCCTGGTGGTTGTTCGTGACGTTCGGCGACGGGATGAGGATCGCGGGCTTGCCGATGCACGTGAGCTCCGCGAGCGTAGACGCCCCCGCGCGGCAGAGCACGAGGTCGGCCGCGTCCATCACCAGCGGCATATCATAAATATACGGCCGCACGTCCATACCGTGCGCGGCGAGATCAGCCGGGCACTTTTCGAGCAGGGCCGTGTGCATCTTCTCATAGCCGTTGCGCCCGGCCGAGTGGATGAGCGCAAACGGTGCGTCCGTGACGGCGGCGCGCGTGATGAACGCCGTCATGACCTCGTTCATGTACGATGCGCCGAGCGAGCCCCAGACCGACACGACCAGCGGCTTGTCCGGGTCGAGCCCAAGCTGACGCTTGGCCTCCGCCTTGGAACAGGCCGTGAACGCGCCGCGCACCGGCGTGCCGGTGACGACGACCTTTTCCTGCTCGCTGTAGTGCTGCTTGCTCTCCTCGAAGCCGACGAGAATGCGGTCGACCGCGCCGGCGAGCATCTTCGTCGTCAGGCCGGGCACGGCGTTGGATTCATGCACGATGGTCGGGATGCCGAGCTGCGCCGCCGCCTTGAGCACGGGATAGCAGACATAGCCGCCGGTGCCGATGGCGATGTCGGGCTGAAAGTCCTCGATGATCTTGCGCGCGTCTTTCGTCGCCTGCCGCGCATTGTGCAGCGAGCGGAAGTTATACGCGATCTCCGATGGCTTGAGGCTGCGGTGGATGTTCGTGACCTCCACGGTCACGATGTCGTAGCCCGCGCGCGGGACGAGGTCCGTCTCCATCTTGCCGTTGGCGCCGACGAAGAGGATGCCGCAGTCGGGCATCCGGTCACGCAGGATGCCCGCGACCGCAAGCGCGGGGTTGATGTGGCCTGCGGTGCCGCCGCAGGTAAAAAGAAAGTTCATAGCGGATTCCTCCCAGGATCAAAACGGAAATCGGGCAGTCCACGCCGAAGGCCGCCGTGGGCTGCCGGATATGCTTTACAAAATCAGGTGCTAGCGCGCTTTTTTCGTCGGGATGTCGCGCGATATGCTTAGAATAATGCCCATTTCACCGAGCTGCATGAGCAGCGCCGTGCCGCCATAGCTGAAAAACGGCAGCGAGATGCCCGTACAAGGGATGAGGTTCGTGACGACCGCGATGTTCAAAAACACCTGGATCGACAGCAGCGTCGTGATGCCGACGCCGACGAGGAAGCTGTAGCGATCGGGCGAGTGCGCGGCGATCCAGTAGCCGCGGCAGATGAGCAGCGCAAACAGGATCAGGATCGCGATGGCGCCGACATAGCCAAGCTCCTCACAGACGATGGAAAAGATGTAGTCATTGTGCTCCTCCGGCAGGTAGAGGTATTTCTGCCGGCTCTGCCCGAGACCGAGCCCGAGAAAACCGCCCGAGCCGATGGAATACAGCGACTGCACGATCTGATAGCCGGCAGCGCTCGTATCGGCAAACGGGTCGCGCCACGACACGATGCGCTTGTGCACATAGGGCACGAACTTGCCCGCGATCAGCAGCAGCGCGCCCGCGCCGCCCATGCCGATGAGCAGATACGAGAGCTTGATGCCACCGACAAACATCATCACGATCGCCAGCGCCATGATGATGATCGACGCCGACAGATGCGGCTCGAGCATGAGCAGGATGACGATGCCGCCGGTGATGACCATGAACGGCACAACGCCGTAGCGGATCGTCTGCATCTGGTCTTTGTATGTGCAGATCATGCTCGAGAAAAACAGCACGACCGCGATCTTTGCGATCTCAGACGGCTGAAACGTCGTAAAGCCGAGACTCAGCCACCGGCGCGCGCCGCCGCCGACCACACCGATGTGCGGGATCCAGACGATGGCGAGCAGGAAAATACTCACACCCAAAAGCAGCAGCGACCAGCGGCGGTACGTCGCCATGCGCACGCGGGAAAACAGGATCATACCCACGACGCCGGCAACGGCGAAGCCCGCCTGGCGGATAAAGTAATACGCAGGATTCTTGCCCTGCGCATACGCACGGGCAAAACTCGACGAGAGCACCATGATGACGCCGATCGTCAGCAGCAGCAGCGTGAGCACGAAAAACGGCAGGTCGAAGCTGCCGCGCTTCGGCCCGTCGGCCGCTTTCACATGGCGCGCAGGAAGTCTCAGATCGGAAATATTCATGCAAGCACCTCCCTGCACCGCGGCGCGCACCTCACACGCCGAAGCGGTGGAACACGCCGATAAACGACAAAACTGCAAACAGCACCGTCACGCCGGCAAACAGCGCCACGATCTGCGTTTCCTTCCACTTGTGGCCCGTCCAGCCGCCCATCTCGAGATGATGGTGGAACGGGGACATCTTGAACACGCGCTTGCCGTGCGTGAGCTTGAAGTAGCCGACCTGGATGATGTCCGACAGGGCCTCGATGATGTACATGATGCCGAGTGTCACAAGGATGAGCGGCATATCGTAAGCAAAGGCCAGCGCCGCGACCGCTCCGCCGAGAAAGAGCGATCCCGTGTCGCCCATGAACACCTTCGCCGGGTGGAAGTTATAGATCAAAAAGCCCAGCAGGCCGCCGGCAATGCCGGAAGCGAACACACCAAGGGACAAAAACCGCTCGCCCCAAAGGATGGAGATGACGGCAAAGAAGATGCACACCGGCATCGTCGTGCTCGCGGCGAGGCCGTCCACACCGTCGGTGAGGTTCACGGAGTTGACCGTGCCGACGATGACGAAGGCCGCAAAGATGACATACAGCGGCTCGGAGATCGGCACCGTCTTGTTCCAGAACGGGATGTACAGGCTGTCGAGCGCGACATAGCCGAAGCGGCGCATGAGGAAAATGAACGCCACGGCCGCCGCCAGCTGCAGCAGCAGCTTCTTGCCGGCCGTCAGGCCGAGGTTCTGCTTTTTCTTGAGCTTTTCATAATCGTCCAGAAAGCCGATCGCGCCGAACACGAGCGCGAACGCCAGACAAAACAGGTGGCCGTATTCGCCCTCGGCCATGCACTCAAAGCCGACCGACAGGCACACGATCGTGATCGCGGCGATGAACATCAGTCCGCCCATGGTAGGCGTGCCCTGCTTGGACATGTGCCACGTGGGGCCGTTTTCCTTGATGCTCTGGCCCGCCTTGATGCGTTTGAGATACGGGACCAGGAAAAATCCGACGACGGCCGACACCGCAAACGCGATGACGAACGCCAATATCAGCTTCAGTGTCATTTCTCTCTCTTCCTCTTCTCGAGTATTTCGGCAACGATCTCGCGCTCGTCCATGTGCACTTTCGTCTTGCCGATGATCTGGTAATCCTCATGCCCCTTGCCGCAGAGGATGATGACATCGCCGGGGCAATGGTTCTCGATCGCGTAGGCGATGGCCTCGCGCCGGTCGGGCCGCACGACATAGGGCGTGCGCGTCTCCTTGAGGCCGGGGAGGATGTCGGCGATGATCGCCTCCGGGTCCTCCGTGCGCGGGTTGTCGCTCGTGACGATGACAAAGTCCGCCTTCTGACCCGCGATGCGGCCCATCTTCGGGCGCTTGCCGCGATCCCGGTCGCCGCCGCAGCCAAAGAGGAATACGAGCCGCGCGGGCGCGAACTCGCGCACCGTCGTGAGGATGTTGTCGATGGCGTCGGGCGTGACGGCATAGTCGATGAGAATGGTGTAATCCCCGTCGGTCTCGAGCACCTCGGCGCGGCCCTTGACGGGCTTTGCCGTGTCGAGCGCGGCCGAGCAGTCGTCGAGCGATATGCCGAGCGCGCAGGCGCAGGCAATGACGCTCAGCGCATTGTAGACCGAGAACATGCCGGGGATGCCGAGGCGCATGCGCGCGATCGCATCGCCGTGCATGGCGACAAAGCGCACGCCGGACGCGCTCAGGCGGATATCCTTGGCCACGAGGTCGGCGTCGTTGCGCTTGGCCGAGTAGGTGTGCATCGGGCATTTGGCGCGCTCGAGCATGACGTGCGCCCACTCGTCATCAGCATTGACGATGCCGACATCGCTCTGCGCGAACAGCAGCGCCTTGGCCTCGGCGTAGGCCTCCATGGTCTTATGGAAGTCCAGATGATCCTGCGACAGGTTCGTGAAGATGCCAACCCGGAAGCGGATGCCCTCCACACGGTGCAGCACCAGCGAGTGGGACGACACCTCCATGACCGCGTGCGTGCAGCCGGCATCGGCCATCCGGCGCAGGAGCTTTTGCAGCTCATAGGCGTCGGGTGTGGTGTGCTCGGTGTGCAGCACCTCATCGCCGATGATGTTCGCATTCGTGCCGATGAGGCCGACCTTCGTGTGCAGGCACTGCTCAAGCATGTGCTTGATAAGCGTGGTGACGGTGGTCTTGCCGTTCGTTCCGGTCACACCGATCATGGTCAGCTCGCGCGACGGGTTATCAAAAAATTCGCAGCAGATGCGCGAGAGCGCAAGGCGGCTGTCAGCCACGAGGATATACGGGATATCGACCTCCGGCTTCTTCTGGCAGAGCACGACGGCGGCGCCGCGCTCGACGGCAGCGCCGATGAACCGGTGTCCGTCGGACTCATACCCGCAGACGGCGGCAAACAGGTCGCCGGGCTGCGTGGTGCGCGAGTCGAAGCTGATATCCCGGATATCCAGCTCCGGATCGGCGGTGCATGCGCGCACGTTCAGAACGGACAGCAGTCGCTTGAGTTTCATAAAGGGTACCTCCGTTGTTCGTCAGTATCGTCCCAACATGCCCGAATCGGTCGTCACGAGCGTGACCTCCACAACCGTGCCGTGTTTGAGCTCGGTCCCGGCGGCCACAGCCTGCCCGGAGATCTTCTGGGAGGCGGTGTCCGTGATGGAGCTGTTGGTCTTGATATACAGGCCCAGCGCAGCCATGCGGTCGCGGGCCGTTTCATAACTCAGGTTGGTCAGATCGGGCATGGTTTCCTTGTCGCCCGAGGGCTCCTTGCCGGCATAGAGCAGGATGGTGCTGCCGTTGGCCACGACCGCGCCGCTGCCCGGCAGCTGCGCCGTGACGGTGCCGCCGTCGCCGTAGACGCGCGCCTGCAGGCCGAGCTCCGCGAGCGCGGCCTTCGCCTGCTCGACGGACAGGCCGGTCACGTTCGGCACGGTCTTATCCATGTGCGTCTTTTCCGTCTCGGAATACGACGGCTCCACGCCGAGGTACGGCAGGATATCCGCCATCATTTTGCCGACGGTGGGCGCGGCCATCTGGCCGCCGCTGATGTAGATGCCGGTGCTGTTGCTCGGCGTGTCAAGCAGCACAAGGATGACGATCTGCGGGTCGTCCGCCGGGGCAAAGCCGATGAACGAGACAATGTACTCCTTCGCGCCGCCGGCCGCGTCCTGCGCGACCTTTTCCGACGTGCCGGTCTTGCCGCCGATGCGGTAGCCGGCAACGTAGGCGTTCTTGCCGGTGCCGTCGACGGGGTCGCCGACGACCTGCTCCAGGATCTGGCGCACGGTAGCGCTCGTCTGCTCGCTCACGACCTGGCGCACCACGGTCGGCGAATTGGACACGACCGCCTCCCCGTCGCTGTTGACGACGCTCTTGACAACATATGGCTTCATGAGATAGCCGCCGTTGACGCAGGCGCTGACCGCCGTGATGAGCTGCAGCGGCGTGATCGTAAACGTCTGGCCGAAGGAGGCCGCCGCGAGCTGGGAGAGGTTCTCCGGATCGTAGAACGTGTTCTGGCTCCACCAGATGCTGCCGCTCTCGCCGGACATGTCGATGCCGGTCTTAGCCGTGAGGTTGCTGTCCACGTTATTGGTCAGGTTCAGAAAGCCGAACGCCTCGGCATACTTGTAGAATGTGCGCGCGCCGACGAGCTGCCCGATCTGCACGAGCGCCACATTGCACGAGTGCTGGATGGCCTGCGTGAGGTTCTGGCTGCCGTGGCCGGTCGTCTTCCAGCACTTGAGGGGGTCGGTACGGCCGAGCACGTTCGTGCTGCCGCCGCAGTAAAACGACGAGTTTTCATTGACCACGCCCTCTTCGAGCGCCATGGCCAGCGTGATGATCTTGAACGTCGAGCCGGGCTCATAGGTGTCCGACAGGGCCTTGTTGCGCCACTGCTTCGTCTGCGCAGCGGAGAGCAGCTCGGCCTTCTTGCCGGGGTCGGTCTCGGCGTCGATGGCTTTCTGATCCTTGTCGCTGACCTTTTGATAATCGTTGAGGTCAAAGTTGCCGAGCGAGACCATGCCGAGGATGGCGCCGCTGTTGGGATCCATGGCGATGGCCGCCGCACCGTTTTGCACGTCGTAGTCCTCGACCGCCTGCTGCAGGTGCTTTTCGAGATAATACTGGATGGTGGCGTCGATGGTCAGGTTCATGTCGTTGCCCTTCGTCTCGTCGTAGTAATCCTCGTAGTTGACAAAGAGCATATCCGTGCCGCGGTTGTCCGTCGCGCGGATGATGCGGCCGGTGCTGCCGGTCAGGTAGCTGTCATAGCGCTGCTCGAGGCCGTAGCGGCCCTCGTTGTCCTGCCCGACGAAGCCGATGACGTGCGCGGCGAGACTGCCGTAGGGATAATAGCGCTTCGTGTCCGGCTCGATCTTGACGCCGATGAGCTTATTCTCTTTTTTGAACGCGCGCACCTTTTCCGATACGTCCGGCTCGACCTTGCGCTTGACGACCTCATACCAGCGGTCGGTGTTTTTCGTCATAGCCAGGATCTTGTTATAATCGACGTCGAGGATCTCGGAAAGTTCGCGTGCGATCAGCTGCGGGTCCTCTTTGTTCTTGGCAATCTCGGCCGGGCTGATGAAGATCGTGTCGACCGAGGCATTCATGGCCAGGATCTTGCCGTTCGTGTCATAGATCGCGCCGCGCGAGGCCGTGATCTCCGTCTCGCGCACCTGCTGGTCAATTGCCATTTTTTCGTACTCGTCATGGTGTACGATCATGACGTTGAACAGCTTGATGCCAAGGACAGCAAATGCAAGGATGCCGCACACAATCAAAAGGAAGCGTGTGCGGCGGAGCATCATGATATTCGGTGTTTTGGTACTTGCACGAAAGGGCACGCGGTTGTCCCGGCGCCCGGAAGTTTCATTCGCCATGTCTGTCTCCTTGTTCCTGCGGGGATAGTTCTATCATACAGGCTGGCTCATCGAAAATATTCCAAAATAGATGAGAAGAAATCGCCGAGACGGTCGGCCAGACTCAGCGGCTCGGCCGCGCTCTGGTCAAGGACCACCGCCGTGTCCGCGGCGTCGCTGCTGCTGATGTAATAGAGCTGGTCGCTGCGCGGCTTCTGCATACCGAGCTCATGAATGGCATAGTCCTCGATCTCCGTGAGGTTGAACGCGCTCTCATAGTCGATGCGAAGACGCGTCTGCTGCTCCTGCAGCTCGGCGTACTGATCCTCGAGCGCCGAGACCTCCGCCGACGCCTGCGAGAGCTGTACGCGTGCAACGAGCGAGATGACGATCAGCACGGCGGCAATGGCAAAGCCGAGCACGGCCAGCGGGGCGATCGCCTGCTTGGGCGTCGGAACGGACTCCGGAACGACGGCCTCCGTCGTCCGGGGGGCATGCGGCAGTTCTACAGGCGCACTGTACAGATACTCCTCGGCCGCGTTGCTGCGCAGGTCATACGCCGCGTTGCCGTCCATGCGCGCGGTATTCCGTTTTCTCGAAGCGGGAGATGCCATGGTCGGTTCCTTTCTCAGATGCGCTCCGCGACACGAAGTTTCGCGCTGCGGGCACGTGGGTTGCACTCCAGTTCTTCCTCGCCGGGCAGGATCGGCTTGCGGGAGACACTGCGCAGCGTCTGCACAAAGCCGCAGGTGCACACCGGCGCCTCACGCGGGCAGGTGCAGCCGTGCTCCCGCCGGGCAATGCCGGTCTTGACGATCCGATCCTCGAGGGAATGAAAGCTGATGACGCACAGCCGCCCGCCGGCACGGAGCTTGTCCGGTGCGGTGTCCATCATCTCACGCACCGCCGCCAGCTCGTCGTTCACGGCGATGCGGATCGCCTGAAAGCTGCGCTTGGCGGGATGCTGTTTTTCGCGCAGCGCGGCGCCCGGCATGGCCGAGCGGATCACATCGACCAGCTCCAGCGTGGTTGCGATCGGCTGCTGCGCCCGGGCGCGCACAATCGCCCCGGCAATGCGAGGCGCGTAGCGCTCCTCGCCGTATTCATACAAAATGCGTTTGAGTTCGCTCTCCGGCCACTCATTGACAACGTTCCATGCGCTCAGGCCGCTGGTCGCGTCCATGCGCATATCGAGCGGCGCGTCGTGCATATACGAAAAGCCGCGCTGCGTCTCGTCGAGCTGCGGCGAGGAAACACCGAGATCAAAGAGCATGCCGTCCACGGCGCCGATGCCGAGGCGGTCCAGAATGGCGGCCGTGTCGCGGAAGTTGCCGTGCACGAGCTGCACACGGTCCCCAAACGGGGCCAGCCGCGCGCCGGCGCGCGCGATCGCCGTCTCGTCGCGGTCGATGCCGATGAGCGTTCCGGTCGTCAGGCGGCCGGCGATCTGCTCGGAGTGGCCGCCCATACCGAGCGTGCCGTCCACGTAGATGCCGTCGGGGCGGATATTCAGGTTCTCGATGCATTCGTGCAGCAGCACGGGGATATGTCCGGCGTCCATCAGAAATCCAGCTCCTCCATCACGGCGGCGATGTTCTCCGGCAGCGCCTCGAGCGGGCAGATCTCATCCCAACGCGCGCTGTCCCAGAACTCCGCGTGGTTGTTGCTGCCGACCACGGTGACGCTCTTGGTCAGGCCGGCAAATTCACGCAGGTGCTGCGGCAGGAGGATGCGCCCCTGGCCGTCAAGCTCGCAGCGGGCCGCATACGCAAACAGCGGACGCACCTTGCGCTGCTGTACATTGGACATGGCGGCAGCTTTCTCGGAGATGCCCTTCCAGTTTTCCTGACTGTAAGCCGACAGGCACTTCTCGGGCGAGACCGTCACATAGAACGTATCGCCCAGCTCTTCGCGGAGCTTGGCCGGGATGAACAGACGGCCTTTGGCGTCGAGCGTATGCTGATAGATGCCGGTCATGCTGCATCCCCCCTTCTCCGGAATCGTGCACTTTCGCGCCCCATGCGTGGGCTTTTGATGCTTTTTAAACCACTTCGCCCCACATGTAATCCTCATTATAGTGGCAGGTCAGGGAAATTGCAAGGAGAAATTCCCGCCAATTCCTTGTAAATTCCGACAATTCTGTCAATCCGCCCGTGGTTTTCCCGGCCTTGCTCAAGCGGCTAATCAAGCGCATCACGATACGCCAGACAGCCGTGATGTGTTGCAGTTGCTATTACGTTTTAAAAATGGCGTGTTAGGTTCGCTCGAAATGGGTACAGCTTATCGATTACACCAATGGGGCATTCAAATTCATGGTGAAAATGGTGTGATTGAAGTCAATTTCTTTACCTCAAGTGTCACATTTAATTATCTAGATGGAAAAATAGAACACGTTGATTTATTTGATGAATTTGAGGCTGATTTATCTTTACGCGAAAGTGCTAAAGGCACTCAGCAATATAATGTCACCCATGCACCTTGCCAACTTTGGTTAAGCCGAGCGGCTGAAATCGAAGTGCAAAGCGTGGTAGAGCACTTAACACAAGGAAAAACCAGCCCATTAAGTCTATGTTTAACTGAAGCCATCGAAGTTGCAGAAGCAGCGAAGCAATCCATGGTAACGGAAAAACAAATCTCAGTGAAAAAATAAGGAGTTTATTATGATGCGATATGGTGTTGTTGGCGTTGGCTATTTTGGTGCGGATTTAGCCCGTTTCATGAATGAATTTGATGATGCACAGATTACAATGGTATACGACCCTGAAAATGGTGAAACCATTGCTCAAGAATTACAATGCGTAGCGGCAAAATCGCTTGAAGAATTAGTCACTTCACCTGATGTGGATTGCGTGATTGTCGCCACCCCAAACTATTTACACAAAGAACCGGTCATTCTTGCGGCGAAAAACAAAAAACATGTTTTCTGTGAAAAACCTATTGCCTTAAGCTATCAAGACTGTGACGACATGGTGCGTGCTTGCGAAGAAAATGGCGTCACCTTTATGGCTGGCCACGTGATGAACTTCTTTAACGGTGTTCACCATGCCAAAGAATTAATCAATCAAGGCGTGATTGGTAAAGTGCTTTATTGTCACACCGCACGTAACGGCTGGGAAGAACAACAACCGACTATCTCATGGAAAAAAATCCGTGAAAAATCTGGCGGCCACTTATATCACCATATTCACGAATTAGACTGCGTACAATTCATTATGGGGGGCATGCCAAAAACCGTCACCATGGCAGCAGCCAATGTTGCACACAAAGGCGAAAAATTTGGTGATGAAGACGATATGATTTTTGTCACCATGGAATATGATGATAATCGCTTCGCAGTTCTAGAATGGGGTTCCGCTTTCCGTTGGGGTGAGCATTATGTATTAATTCAAGGGGAAAAAGGCGCGATCAAACTTGATATGTACAATACCAAAGGTACCCTTCGTGTAGATGGAAAAGACACCTATTTCCTCATTCACGAAACTCAAGAAGAAGATGATGACCGTACCCGTATTTACAACAGCACAGAAATGGACGGTGCGATTCAATACGGTAAACCAGGTAAACGTACACCGCTCTGGTTGAGTTCTATCATGAAAAAAGAAATGCGTTATTTAAATGACATTCTTCATGGTATGGAACCAACTGAAGAATTTGTAAAATTGCTCACCGGTGAAGCCGCTCGTGCAGCTATCGCCACTGCTGATGCGTGTACCCGCTCTCGTTACGAAAATCGCAAAGTTGATTTATCAGAAATCATTGGTAAATAAAAATAACGTAAAAATTAACCGCACTTTGGTTACAAAATCAAAGTGCGGTTGTTTTTTAGCATGTTTTTAAGGCGTTTATGGCGATAATCGCTCTCTTTCCCATTTTCCATCATTGAATAAATAACAAATTCGGTCATGTAAACGACTTGGGCGACCTTGCCAGAATTCGATACAATCAGGAATCACAAGATAGCCACCCCAATGTGGTGGACGAGGTACGTTTAATGGGTGTTTTGCTGCAATCAGTGCCGCTTTCGCTAATAAAGATTTGTGGCTAGAAATGACCGCACTTTGCTCGCTGGCCCAAGCGCCAATTCGGCTGGTGTAAGGGCGCGTTGCAAAATATTCATCTGATTGTTCAGGCGAGATTTTTTCAGCTTTGCCCTCAATGCGTACTGAACGTTCTAATTCAGGCCAAAAGAATGTCAGGGCGACGAAAGGATTATGTTCTATAGCTCGACCTTTTCGGCTGTGATAATTCGTAAAAAATACAAAGCCTTGTTCGTTCACTTCTTTCAACAGCACCATTCTGCTTGTTGGACGACCGTCTTCATTGACTGTCGCAACATTAACACCTGTCGGCTCGTTGACTTTAGCCGTAATCGCTTCGTTGAGCCATTTTTCAAATTGTTTTATTGGATTGGGATCGCAATCATGCTGAGAAAGCGCCTGTTTGCAATAATCTTCACGAATATCATGTAAGTCCATTTTCTTTCTCCTTTTGCTTGAAAACAAAAAGCCCTTGCAGTTGCAAGGGCTAGTATAGTCCGTTAATTATTTACCATCAACACTCACGCCATAAAACGCATCGTAGCCGAATGGGCTTTGTACGTAGCCTTTTACGCGAGGGCTAAGTGGTGCGAAACCAACAGAATGTGCAACCGGAATCCATGGCGCTTGCTCATGGAAAATCACTTGTGCTTGTTTATAAAGTGCAGCACGCTCATCTTTATTGGTTAAGCCAATCGCTTTATCTAATAAGGCATCAAATTCTGCATTTTTGAAACGAGCAAAGTTTGAATTGCCAGCGTTAGCACTTGCAAGTAATGGAGAAAGGAAGTTATCCGGATCACCGTTATCACCTGACCAACCGAAGATACCTGCCGTTAACTCGCCTGCTTTAGCACGTTTTTGATAGTCAGCCCATTCAAATGTGACTGGATTTGCTTTTACGCCAACTTTCGCCCAGTCTGCCATCACAAGTTCAGCCATACGTTTTGGATTTGGGTTAGACGCACGCACCACTGGTTGAATCCAGAAGTCAGTTTCAAAACCGTTTGGGTAACCTGCTTCCGCTAAAAGCTGTTTCGCTTTCTCTGGATCATACGGATAATCTTGGATTTCGTCGTTATAACTCCAAATTGTTGGTGGTAGTGGGTTTTTCGCTGCAGTGCCTGCACCTTGATAAACCGCTTCAATAATCGCTTTTTTGTCTACCGCATAGTTCAATGCTTGACGCACTTTCACGTTATCAAACGGTGCTTTTTCCGTATTGAATGCGATATATGCCACGTTCAAACCTTTTTGTTCCAAAAGCTGTACTTTCGGATCAGTTTTCATTTTGGCTAAATCCGCCACGTTAGGGAATAAAATTAAATCACAAGAACCCGCTTGTAACTTCGCATAACGCGTCGTCGCATCTGGCACGATGCTGATGACTAAACGATCAAGCGGTGTACGACCTTTCCAATAGGTTTCATTTGCTACATATTGTGCCGCTTGGTCAGTTTTGTAATCCACAAAAATAAACGGACCTGTACCTACTGGTTTGTTATCGATCGTTTCTGGTTTGCCCGCTTTCAGCATCGCATCTGCATATTCAGCTGAGTAAATAGAGATAAAGTCCATACCCAAGCTTGCTAAGAAAGTCGCATCTTTTTTATTCAAGGTGATACGAACGGTGTTGTCATCCACTTTCTCAACTGATTTTAATAAATCTGGGAATTTCATCGCTTTGAAATACGGATAAGTCCCTTTCGATACATTGTGATAAGGGTGGTTAGGATCTAACTGACGTTGGAAAGAAAAGACCACATCATCCGCATTAAAATCACGTGTTGGCGTAAATTCTTTTGTCGTATGGAATTTCACCCCTTTACGTAGATGGAACGTATAAGTTAAACCATCGTCACTGATCTCCCAGCTTTCAGCCAAGGCTGGCTCAAGATCTGTAGAGCCTTTTTTGAATTCAACCAAACGGTTATATACTTGTTGTGAACTCGCATTGTAAGATGTACCTTCCATTACTAATGCTGGGCTAAAGCTAAGTGGTGCTTTCGCTGTACAGTACACAAATGTATTATTACCTGAAGGTTTTGCTGTTTCTGCTTTTGCATTTTCTTTTGTCGCAGAACCAGATTGATCACAAGCTGCTAAAAACAAACTAGCTGCAATAAGAGTTAAGGTCGCTTTTAATTTCATAAGTTTTCCTTCTTTAATCGGGCAAAACACCCAAACATGAATATAAAATTTTACTTAAGATATAAGCAAATCAAACTTTTAAGAAATAAGAAAAAGATCTTTCTTATAACAAATTAGACTAAGGCATTTAATATTAGCGTTTTTTTCGCAAATGATCCCCGTCTGTTTTGTGTAAATAACTCAATATCCAAACTAATGCAATAGCAAAAACAGAAGTGGTCAGAAACGTGTAACTGAAAGCATGTTGTAATGCTTCGCCTTCGTTACCAATGAATTGACGGTATAACGTCAAAATAATAGATGCCACAGCGATACCAAATCCGATTCCTACTTGTTGCACAATACTCAGCACCGTTGAGCCTACACCGCTTTGTGTCTGTGGTAGGTCGCCAACGGTACTGGTGGAAGCGGCACAGGATCTGGGAGCCTCCACCACCCAGACCCTTTT
>OGYV01001558.1_pt1 | contig 17023 bp, 12 predicted proteins | sample 1576651 | NCBI WGS metagenome assembly OGYV01 (sample SAMEA3541570, study PRJEB24748) | human gut metagenome | biome: human gut; feature: human-associated habitat; material: faeces | place: China | collected 2012
TCATCTGGATAGTTGGCGAAGAGGCGGCCCTGCAGAAAATCATGAATAAGAATTAAGAGAAGATAAATACTCCGCTTTATTATCCTCAGGATTATAATTAATGTAATCCTCTTTGTTTACCTGTTTACCATAATTATCTTTTGGATTAATATCTATTTTATTTGTATCACCATCATAAGTTATAAAATCATTTGCAGATACATCCTTTAACTTTGACAGACCGTATTCATCGGGCATCATAGTAAATTCATCACTTATTAAACTTCCTTTTGATGAATCAAAATTTATAATATTTCCATTTTCAGAAAAAGCTGATGCCTTAAATCCTGTGCCTGCTAATACTCTAACTTTTCCATAATACATATTTCCTGATATTGCAAGGAATCTATCTCTGTATTTTTTGTCTGACTGTTGGTTAATATTAAATTCCTTTGTTATCGTATATGTACTTCCACTTTTTTCTATTTTTCCATAACTCCATTTGTTTACTTCTGTATCTGAAAATTCAGAATTAAATGGAAGTTTTTTATTATCTAGATACTCCTCCTCCTTTGATGCAATTTGAGAAGCCTGTCCTGAATTATCCCTTATGAAATAATTTTCCGGATTCAGTGGATCTTCAATTACCACAAACATACTCACATCATTATTACTTGATGTAAATGGGCCATTTACAACTAATGATGATTTTTTGTTAGAAATATTACCGGGAACTGAAACCTGAAGTGTTGGCATTGTCATATCTATATTTGCTACTACTAATTTTTCACTTACGGTCTGATTTCCTGTTATATCACTGGCGCATACATATAATCCTGCATTATAAATCTGATTTTGTGAAATGTTTTCTGTGTTAATTGTAGCAACACACTCAATTACTTTACCATTACTTTCTTTTATGTTCTTTACATTTTCTGCCTGAAGAAGTTTGTATGATTCTACAGATGGAACTTCATTTCCCTCTTTAACCCAAATATATTTGATGTTATTAGTGTCAATTCCTCCTTCATCTTTTATTCTTACCTTTGCTTCCTGGTAAGCTGTATTGTCAGAATTCTCCTTTAACGTAATTCCCTCATAAGCTAAAGTTGGATTAATTTTATCTTTTGGTTCATATTCAAAATTCGTTATTTTAGTTATGCTGTTTTCATTTACATCTGCAGATGTCATCTCTATATTAAATGTAATCTACATTGTCAATAAATTTTATATATAAATATACATAACTTGTTTTACCTGTAAGAGAGAATGTTGTATTTCTTTCATCAGTTCCATCTAATGCCAACTCTCTGTTTGATTTACCGTTTCTAAAAGTTTTCTTCGATAAATCCCTGTTTGATATTTCTTTAAGCGATAATATGTATTGAAAATCTGAAACTGTGCTTGATTTCAAGTCAACACTTATAGAACCTTTTCCGCCAATTACTCCTGAGGCAAAAGGAAATAAATTACTTCCACTTTGTGTATCTACATCTGTTGTGTTAAATACAACTCTATACACTTCTCCTTCTGTCTCACATCTTGCCATTGAATATTTTTTTGAAGAATCAATCTCCTCATCTCCGATTCTAATAACTGGTGACTCATTATCTAAAAAATACTCTGTTCCCGTATTTGATCTTAAATCTCCAATTTCTGTTAAACTATTATCTGAATAGTCCTTTAACATATTTTTATTTTCAATGTCTGTTACCGTTATTTTGTATTCTGATTTTTCACTGCCTTTTGATATGGGTTTTATTGACATATTTTTGTCTATTGTAACCTGATTAAATTCAATTGTTGTTGTTTCTCCATAAGAAATACTCTTAACTGTAGTTGTTATCTGACTTCCATTTGAATTATATACATTTAACTTTGCCTTAATTTTAGAATAATCCCCACTGGCAATTGTTTTTATGTTTTCATCAAGTACAACTTTCGTATGTAATTTTGTTCCATTTTTTAAATAGTTATTGGCATTGTCGTTGTTGCTGTCTTTTTTCTGATTTGTTGAAAATATTACATTTTTAATTCCAGGATTAACCGCATCAAGATATGTTCTGTAAATACCTACACCTTTCTTATATGCTGAGTCTACCCTAAAGCTGCTAACATCTACTGGATTTCCTGCAATATCTGTAATTGCACATGTTGTTTTCTTTATATTACTTTCAACTTTTGTTTTATCATTTACTCCACTTTCAAGCTTTTTCATTGTTCCACTTGAATATGAAAGTGTATTCCCCTTATTATCCAAAAATACTCTATCAAACTTATTGTTCTTATTAGCAGAAGATGTAACTACAAAACTTTTCTGATTATTAATATCTGCAAGTCCTGATATAAAAAAGTCTGTTTTGTAGTTTTCATTATCAATTTTCATTGTTGCAGGAACCCTATAAGAAAAAATGGCTTCATCATTTTTCAAACTTATTAAGTCAGCATATATCTGTGTAACTTCTTTTGTATTTTTTTTGCCTAATGCCAAACCTAATTTAATTCCCGTTGATTGTTTACTAGTGTCATTATTATCTGCAAGTCTTACATATTCACTAAATTTTACCTTTGCATAGATTGTCTGACCTGCTTTAAAATATTTTGTTGCTGTATCTGTGTTCTGCGCTGATGTAATTGTTATTTTTGAAATAGTTGGTGCCTTTGTATCCTTTAATGCTATAGATACATTTTCTACATATGCACCACTACAATTCTCACAGCCTTTTCTGGCAGTCATATATACCGCTAACTGGTTTTTATATCCTTTGTCCGGATTCATTGTATTCCAATAATCGTTTCCACCTATAGTTGAATAGTCTGAATTATTGTTTGATTCAAATAGTTTACCGCTAAACCAATCATTATTACTTCCCAAAGGGTATCCAAAAATAACCTTGCAATATTGTTTTATTTTGTTCCAATGTCTTTTGGTACTTCTATGATTATGGTTTTTAACATTTGCAGAAATGCTTTGTTGAATTTGTCCTTTCTTAGCTAAATCATACAGTCCTGAATATTTTTCGTCTTTTAAACTTGCTCTGTAAGATTTTCCTTTATCACCATGACGATTTTGATATGTAAGTCCCAACATATTTACATTATTAAAAGCGCTACCGTTTTTGGAGTCTTCTGCTAATGAATTGGTTCTTAATAAAGCTTTATATACATTATCACCATAATTTCCAGACAACATATCACTGCATAATAAAGATACTCCAATTTTTTTGGGAGCATATGTAACTGCTGCATTTACATTTAATGCACCCTTAAAAAAATTCATTGCCGGAATACTTGTTATAATCATTGCCGTCGCTAAAACTGTACTTAGAATTTTTTTACCTTTTCTCATTGTCACTAATTTGTGTTTTAACATAATCCTTTCTCCTTCCCTTTTACAATATATTTATAATTTACGTTTCTTACTAAGGTATAATTTTCTAATTAAATTATAAATTAAGTAACTATTTTCCGCATCGTACATTTTTTCAAAAAAATGGACATTTTTCTCTGTTTAATTCCATAATTTCAAAATTAATTTGAAATAAGAAATGGAAAAACATTAAAAAATGTCCATTCTATTAGTAGTACTTTTTCTACTACATTTATACAATATTCTGTTTTCTATCTTAGCATGAAATCTTTAAGCTGTTTTCTATTTGTTATATTTAATTTACTAAATACACATGTTAAATGTTGTTTTACAGTTCTTGTAGTAATATCCAAATGTTCAGCAATTTCCTTATTTGTCCATCCTCTATTAGCAAGCATTGCTATAGTAAACTCTGTGGTTGTTAAGTTATCTGCAACATCTTCATTTGTATCAGGATTATGAATTCTTCTCCAGCCGGCACTAAATTTATATGTAATATCAATTATTCTTGCATAGTCATCGGGATGTTCTTTCTTCATACAAGTCTCTATAAGTCCCTGCAAAAGTCCATGATGCTCTCCTATGCCTTCTATTAAATCATCTGGTTTTGAAATTTTCCATGCTTTCATAAAATACTCTTTTGCTTTTTCTTTTTCCATCATATTCATGCAGTCCATTGCCGCAACTAAATTTAAATATATAAAAGCTATTGGATATATTTTATCTGAAGTCATAATACATGCCTGTACTATCCCAAGTGACCTTTCATATTCCTTGTTAAGATATGTCTTATGCGCTAAAACATAGGCTCCCCACAACTGCATTCCTTTAGTAAATTCATTAAGATACTCTGACAATGGTGGAATATTTCCTACAGGTAAATGAAGCAATGTATGAGCAGCTGAAGCTACAAACACACAGCATGCACGGGTCTTTTTATCAATTTCCATTGACATTGCTTTCTCTAAATATTCTCTTAACCGATTTAATCCTATTCTAGCAGAATTTATCCTATCTAAAGATAAATTTGCAAAAGTGTATATAAGACTTGCAGAAAGTTTTAACATTATGTCTTCATGATTTAAATACATTTCTGAATATTTTACGGCTTTTTCATGCTGTCCACTAAAGTAGTAATATTCTGCATAAGCCATTTCTTTTTGTGGAACATCTTCAATACTTTCTATAAACTCTAAGCATTTTCCAAGTTGAAATGAAGAGCTCATAAGTAACATCGGTATGCGTACAACCTCTTTATTTTGTGGGTTATAATCTATATGCACATTTCCTTTGTTTTCATTTTCTTTTTTTTCTGTAAGGCCTAAAATATAATCTGCTGACACTCCAAATTCTTTTGTTAATCCAATAAGAATTTCGCTGCTTATGGTTTTAGTCTCTTCATTAACTATTCGACTAATCTGAGATGGAGTTACATTTAATCGCCTTGCCAATTCGCGCCTTGTAATTCCTTTTTCATTACATAAGGACATAATTATTTGTGCTGAAGTTTTATGTGATTCCATAGTTTTCTCTCCTTTATAAATTAACTATAGCACGTATAAAAAGCTGTTGCAAATTTGCAATTTTCCACGATTCATCGTTTAACATATATTCTTTTACTACTGATTTTCAATTTTTTTTGCTAACTCTTCCAAATATTCCCAACGATCCATTTTTTCCATCAACAGCATTTCCGTAGCTTCCTTTTCTTCCAGTAATTCTCTTAATTTTACAGAATTGGTTGCATTTTTGTTCATTTCCATATCAAGGTTTTCCAACTTTTCTTCCAGTTTTGCAATATCCTCTTCTATTGTTTCATACTCTCTTTGCTCATTGTAAGAAAATTTTAATTTTTTATTTTTATGTTTATAAGATTCCTTTTTTTCATTACCGGATAACTTGTTTTCTTTACCACTTCCCCATTTTTTTTGTTCAGGCAGACTTTGGTTACTATTAGCTAACTCTTTTTCAGCTTTCTTCTTATTAATATAGTCTGTATAACCACCTTCATACTGACTAATTACTCCATTTCCCTCAAATGCGAAAATTCTTCTCACCACTCTATCAAGAAAATATCTATCATGGGATACTGTAATTACAATGCCATCAAAACTATCCAAATAATCTTCTAATATTGTCATTGTTTCAATATCTAAATCATTTGTAGGTTCATCTAAAATAAGTACGTTAGGTGCCTCCATAAGTACCCTTAAAAGATTAAGTCTACGCCTCTCACCACCTGAAAGTTTTTCTATTTTACTGTACTGCTGGGAAGATGGAAATAAAAATCTTTCAAGCATTGCTGATGCAGAAACCAACCCATCCTCTGTACGAACAAATTCCGCTGTGTTTTTTATGTAATCAATAACTTTTTCCTGTGGATCCATGTAAGCAATTCCACCTTGTTGGTCTGTCTCAATTTCCTGTGTATAGTAGCCGATTTTGATAGTCTGTCCAATTGTTACAGTTCCACTGTCAGGTTTAATTCTACCATCAATAATTTTCATTAAAGTTGTTTTACCGCAACCATTTTTTCCTACGAAACCAACTCTGTCACCTTTTAAGAAATTGTATGAGAAATCCTTAATTAAAACTGTATCATCACCGTAAGTTTTTGAAATTTTATCAAGCTCAATTGTAGTTTTTCCCATTCTTGACTTAATACTGCTTAATTCAATTTTATCATCTTCAACTATTCCTTTTTGATTCTTAAGGTTTTCATAGCGCTGTATATGAGCTTTTTGTTTTGTTGATCTTGCTCTTGCGCCACGCTGCATCCACTGAATTTCCTTACGGAGAATACTTTGTCTTTTGCGTTCACTTGCTCTTTCGCTATCTTCTCTTTCTGCCTTACGCTGTAAAAACCCCGAATACTTTTCGTTGTAGCTGTAAATTTTTCCTTTGTCTAACTCAATAATTCTGTTAGTAACGCTATCTAAAAAATATCTGTCATGTGTAACCATAACCAACGCCCCTTTAAATGCACGCAATTGATTCTCCAACCATTCTGCCATTTCACTGTCTAAATGGTTTGTAGGCTCGTCTAGAATTAAAATATCGCAAGGTGTAATAAGCACAGAAACTAAAGCAAGTCTTTTTCTTTGACCACCGGACAATTCACCTGTTTTTTGTTCAAAATTATTTATGCCAAGTCTTGTCATCATGGCTTTCGCCTTAACTAACTCGTCTTCGTTTGCATGATGATGTACCATATTCTGCACACTTTCAATTACTGTGTCATCTTCATTAAACTGTGGATTCTGTGGCAGATAATGTATCATCAAATTAGATGCCTTTATGACATTTCCACTGTCAGGTACTTCTAAGCCTGCCATAATTTTTAGCAGTGTTGATTTTCCTGTCCCATTTATGCCAATGATTCCAACTTTTTCTCCTTCATGAAGATAAAAACTTGCGTCATCAAATAAATTTCTTTCTGTGTATGAATGTGTAATGTTTTCTAATGATAAAATATTCACTTAATGCCTCTTTTCATAAAATTTTTGTTGTCTATAATTCACTAAACTTTTTTGCTACTAGTATAACACATATGTAGAAAACCGTAACAATAAACAGAACCGTTTTAGCTTAATTTTATGCTGGGAAATATTTAGACAGTTGTATGATTTTTGATAAATTCTTCAGGTGCCCTGTATGTTGTCCACAAACATACGGAGCACAAAAAAACCTAGGACACATTACTGTAGTCCTAGGTTTTTTCATTTATTGCTTATTCTCTAAACAACCATATGAAGAATTTATTTATCCTTCAATTTCTATAAATTTTTCTTTTTCTTCAACCTGTTTGTTTTCTTTTGGAACTGTGAAAGACAAAATTCCGTTTTCATATTTAGGATGAACATCCTGAACAGTTACATGATCACCAACATAGAAACTTCTTGTTAGGCTACCTGCATAACGTTCACGTCTTACATATTTACCCTTCTTATCTTTCTCGTCCTTGTCTAATCCTTTAGCTGCATTAATTGTTAATACACCATTTTCAAGTTTCATCTTTATTTCGTCTTTTTTGAATCCTGGAAGATCCATAGAAACTTCATAGCCATTCTCTGTGTCCTTAACATCAGTCTTCATTAAATTCTTAGCATGTTTACCATACAATTTCTTGTCAACATCTTGGAACTCTGGGAATTCAAAGCCTCTTGAAAAATCATCCATAAAGTCATCAAATAAGTTTTCTCCAAAAATACTAGGCATCATCATAAGTCATCTCTCCTTCCATATTACATAACTAAAACTTAATTTGTCATGCGCTACGGCGTAGCGACTAATTTGTTGTGCGCCATCACGTTGAGACCTTTTAGCCTTTTTGTATTTATCTTTGTACCTTTTTCTTTGTACAATTATGTTATAGTCCTTTTTGTTAGCACTGTCAAGAGGTGAGTGCTAATTTTTTGTGAATTTTTTGTGAACTTTCCAATTTGTGCTTTCAGCCTGTGAGTCTATTTTCCATAAACTGACACTAAAATGTCATACGCCTTTCCGTATGCAGCTTCCCAGTTAATTACAACCTTGTTAATCATATATGTTTTTCAAGGTCAATTATAAGCCATGAATCATCTGCAGAATTTGATGACCATCTTGAATCATTATTTCCACTTCCATCTGCCCCATAATCCTTTGCGTTATAGGCATAAACAAAAGCACCGGAACGCCCATTTTATGATATGCTCCCTATATAGTAGATTTTTAATTATTCAATCTGTCTACTATATAGGGAGCATATCATTATAAGGTTTTTTCAGTGTTTTTATTAATAAATTTGTATCCTAATATGCCCGTCAAATCCGATAAAAACCAACCAATTGGTATGGCTACCCAAATACCAATTACTCCTATAACCGGTATTTTTGATAAATAATATGCTAAAACAACTCGTGTTCCAAGAGAAATTATTGTAAGAATTACTGACATTAATGGCTTATTTATAGCCCTATAAAAACCGTAAAGCATAAATAAAATTCCAATTCCTACATAAAAGGCACCTTCTATTCTTAAATAAGTCACTCCCGTACTAATAACTGCTGCACTCTTACTGCTTACAAATATTGACATAAGTGGTCTTGCAAATATAAATACCAAAGCACTTATTCCCAGGCAAAATAGGACTACACTAATACCTGCTTTTTTTACGCCTTCTTTAATTCGCTGCTTTTGATTGGCACCATAATTTTGGGCTACAAAAACACCGACAACGTGGCCGTTAACAGAAAAGGCATTTCCAAAATCCTGTGCCGGCATATAGGCAATGGTATCAATTTTCACCGCCACCGCAAATGCCGCCATTACATTTTGTCCAAATCCATTAACTATTCCCTGAACCATAAGTATGCCCAGATTCATTACTGACTGCTGAATACAGGTGTAACCTGAAAGTGACAAAATGTTTTTGAAATTACTTTTGCTCCACCTGAAATCTTCTTTTCTGACCCTGTACTCCGGATATTTGATTATGTAATATGTCAATATCCCAAGCCCTGCAACATACTGGGAAATTACCGTAGCAACTGCTGCTCCCATTATTCCCATGCCAAGTACAATTACAAAATATAAATCGAGTATTATATTTAACACCACTGAAACGCCAAGAAAAATTAAAGGTGTTACAGAATTGCCAACTGCCCTTAACAGGTTGGAACAATAGTTGTAAATATACGTTGCAAAAAATCCTATAAATACATAAAACAAATATGTCCGCATATCAGCAAATGTGTTATCTGGCACATTTAAAGCCTTTATAATTTTATCTAAAAAAGTGTATGAAATTATTATCATTATTATTGTCAGACCACAGGTAATTTCTGAAGATATAACAATTCCGTTTCTAATTGTTCTATTATCTTTGTTTCCAAACGCCATTGAAATAAAAGTGCTGCTTCCCAAAGATAACCCGATAATAATGGATGTAAGAAACGTCATTAACGTATAGGACGAACCAACCGCTGCTAAAGCAGTATTGCCAATGAATCTTCCCACTACCCATGTATCGGCTAAGTTGTAAAACTGTTGCATTACATTTCCCAGCATCAACGGAATTGCAAACGCCCACAAGCCTTTTGAAATATTACCTTTTGTTAAATCTATGTTCTTTGCCATTATGTGTTCCTTATTTATTTTTTATATTTATAATCACATACTCCGAATGCTTTTCAGTTCTTATTGGATAGCCCCAACCTGCAATTCCTGATGTGACTATTTCGTTTAAATTACCTTCCTTCACATAACCATAATTCAAATCATTCATATGTAACATTGGCGAAATTAAGCCTATTGGTAAAATCTGACCTGCATGTGTATGACCTGATAAAATAATATCGCCACCGGCTTTCTTCACTTCACTATATTCACATGGCTGATGGTCTAAAACAATCCATTGCTTATTTTTATCCAGCCCTTTAGTCAAGGCAGTTATGTTCTTTCTAATGAAATTTCCATCGCCTCTGTCAGCTCTTCCAACAAGCACTAAATCATTGTTTATTTTTTCAACATTGTCTTCCAAAATTGTGATTCCATCTTTTGTTATCTCTTCTGCTAATGCTTTTGGTGTGTAATATGGTTTTGATGTATAATTATTTTTGTCATGATTTCCGTAAACATAGTAAATTCCGTATTTATTATGTATACCACTTAAAGTCTTAAATGCCTCTTTCATTTGTGGTAACGTGGTACTTTCATCAACAAGGTCACCATCCAAAATAACAATGTCAGGACTTTCTTTATTTATTCTCTCAACAACTTTTTCCAACTGCTCCTTATTTAAAGTTAGTCCATAATGAAGGTCTGAAATCAATGCCAGCTTATAGCCTTCACTTCTAATATTCTTCTCTGTAGTAACAGTATAATTTGTGGATATAACATTAAAAATATTAAAATATCCGTATGTTAAAATTGCCACTGTAAGAGCTATTGCGACTATGCCTGTTCTATGTAAAAAGCTCACAGCCTTCGGCATGTCATCATTCTTTCTCACTTTTTTTCCAATCCACATTATTAGATCTATGATAAGCAGGAATGCTGCCAAATGTAAAAGAACAAAAAACCAAGTTCCTTTCAATGCAACTGCCGGTGTTAAAATTAATACCGTACCAACTATTGCTGCTATGTTCTTTTTAGACTTTTTCATTTCGCCTTTGCAGAAATCAACTGCTCTGTAAATTTTTCTAAAAAGGTAAAATATTACCACTCCAATTGCAATAATTGGAAGCACAATCCAAATAAAAATCATAAATTCTTCATCCTTTTATAGTTTAACCATATTGCATAAATATTTTTAACCTTGGCAATTAAAACCAAGCCTTAACGCTTCCGTTTAATAACTTTCCTTTTCCCCAATTAATATTAGGGTATTCTTTTTGTAAGTTCTTTTCTACATTTTCGATTCCACTTCCACCTGATGTAGCAAATGGTATTACTGTCTTACCTGAAAAATCATAGTTGTCTAAAAATGTATCAATAATCTTTGGTTCAACATACCACCAAATTGGGAATCCAACTAATACTGTATCATACATGTCCATATTTTCAACCTGCTTTGCAATTTCAGGTCTGCTTGCAGGATCATTCATTTCTACAGAACTACGACTTTTCTTATCCATCCAATTTAAATCTGCTGATGTGTATTTTTCCTTTGGCTCAATTTCAAATACATCACCATCTACCTCTTTTGCTAACTTATTAGCTGTTTTTGCTGTTACTCCGCTTGCACTAAAATATGTTACTAATACTTTACTCATAATTTATTTTTAGTAGTAGACTGTATCATACGTCTGAAAGCATTATAAAATAAGCATTTATTACTTTCTTTACACAAAATACTGTCTACTACGTTCTCCTTTCTATTATTTTTATCTCTTTGCTAACTGTTTCTTTAGTCGCTCATTCTCGGATTTAAGTTCTTCGTAATCGACTAACTGAACAATCAGTTTCTTTTTATCATCCTCTAACTTTTTAACCTGTTCCCTAAGAGTAGCAATCTTTTCGTCCTTGAGCTGTATCTTATCCTTTTTAACAGCAACCACATCATCTAAAGGGCTTGCCTTTGAGATAGCTCTAAGGCTTAAAATACGCTCCTTAACTTGTGCATTGTTATAAAGGGTTGCCCTTGATACGCCTGCCTCTTTGCTTACAGTTTCAAAGTTAATAGGCTTGTTCTTTCTTTTAAGTTTATCAATAGCCTTGCTGACCTTATCAATGGTTTCTTTATTCTTAGCCTCTGCATGAGCCTTAATGCCTGCAACCTGACTATCCGACACTTTTTTAGACATTTAACTGCACCTCCAGACTTTCTACCAATGGTTTTAGATACTTGTACTTAACTGCCTGCACTTGATACGCTGGCTCTTGACCAAGTTCCTTTAGTCTTGCCATTTCCCTTTCAAGTAAATCCAATTCATCCTTCAAGATTGGATAGAACTGAACTTCTGTGATGTAGTTAGGGCAGTTATAAAAGAAGCAGCCATCTCCATCAGTGCAATTACCTCGTCTAAAATCGTACAAGCATACTCCTGTAGGCAAAGGATTAAAGCTCATTGTCTTTGCTAAATCCGTGATTACATTATCAATTTCAGCTTCGGTCTTGCCGTGAAATAAATCATCAAGCTTGCCTTTGATTTCTTTAGCACGAAGCCCTGCAATCTTTGATTCTGGACTTAAAATCATATCAGAATAGATTTCTTTAACTTCTTCTTCCTGCAAAGTAAGATAGTGTGCTGTCATTTCAATAGAAACATGAGAATACTGTTTCATAATCATAGCGATAGGCACTTTTCTTTTAATAAGTTCCCTTACAAAAGTTGCTCTAAACTGATGTGATGTAAGTGGATATAACTCACCTTTATTGTCTCGAATATCATGTCTTCTTATAAGTGTAGGTAGTCTGTTTTCAGTCCATTTAGTAACTGGAAGTGGTCTAATTTTTCCATGTTTAAATATAAACAGCTCCTTTAATCCACTTTCCTTACGAAGTTCTGCTGTGTATTCTGAAAGCTCTGTAATGGCATCTTTTACAAGGTCATTGATAAATACCTTATGGATGATAGGCTCACCTTTTTCGGTCTTACCAAGTGTTACTTCCATGTAATCATAACCATCTGAGGTACGCTTTACACAGCCTTCCTGTATAGATAAAACTTCATTGATACGCAGTCCTGTCTGGCTCTGAATGATGATGCCTGCCTTTGTAAGTATGTCCTTTTCATCATGTACTGCATGATACAAAATCTTATCAAATACATCCTCTGGAATAGGTTTCGTCTTGTTGGTTTTCATAGACTTTTTTCTATTCCACAACTGATTCGCTGTTTCTGTCTTTGGAAGATGAAACTGTGATACATTCCATCCCTTTATCTGACCGATACGGATGATTTCTTCTACCACATGGCACAACATAAAGCCTGTCTGCAATGCCACCTTCTTTTCATCCTTTATCCAAAGATTGAAGTTAAGATAATCCTCTAAAGTAACATCTTCAAAGCTGTGAATGCCGCTTATAGAACAGTATTCTATAAACATTGGAAGATAACCATTGATATAATTCCTTACCGTCTGTGGTTTCGTTTTACCAAGTTTATAGTATGCATACTGTTTTACAGTTCCCTTCATATCTGCATCAGATATGTACTCAAAACGGATATATTTCTGTGATTCCTTTGTTGATTTAGCCGTAATAAAAGCTCTTAAATCCCAGACATCATCACTGTATTTGGAATTGCCTATCATTATGCTGTTTAAGTCTGTATCAGGCTCTATGACCTGTAACTGTAAAGCCAAGTTAGTTGCCACTTTGCAATCCCTCCAATCTTTCAATGATGACTTTTAATACCTCTATGGTTGGTATAAAGTGTTCTGCGTAATGCTCACCATAGATAGCACCTTCTTCAAGCTGTTTTTCAAGATTTGCCAAATGCTGTTTATGAGCCTCCAAGTATTCCGGTGTTGTGATATACCTACTGCAAGTGTAGCATTTCTGCCTTTTAAGGAGTCTCGGACAGATATTTCCATCTATAACAGGTTTTGTGCAATAACCATCACATAAACCTGCAACACATTTGTCCTTATTAGCCTTGAACCATTCAAACTCTGATACATTGTCAAATGCACTACTCCGTATCTGATTGATGTTACCGATAACACCTACACTCTGAAATACCTCTGCTCGTTCCTTATCCTTTACATCTGCATAGAAACGCTTTGTAACGGATGGGTCTGAATGACCTAACACCTGCTGAATGACATTTATGTTTGTTCCCTTAGAGAGCATATCTGTTCCAAGAGTTCGTCTGAACTGATGGCTTGTAAGGTTGTAGTAATCGCCGTTGGCATCTTTGATGTTGTTATCTTTGATGAACTTATCAAACCATGCAGTTCCAAATGTTCTTTGTGATATAGGCATTACTTTGCCAGCACCTTTTCCCACAGGCACTCGCCAAATCATCAGAATATCTTTATTCTTTTCATCAGCTTCATCACGAAGTTCTGCTGTTATCTCAATAAGTTTCTTTATCGCAGCTACACATTCGCTTCTAACAGGCATAGGAGCCTTATCCCTGCGTCCTTTATGCTGAGTCCACTCGATTGTATATCCACTAATTAAATGTGGCTTAATGCAGTCAATACGAAGTTTTAAGAGATCTCCAATACGTATTCCTGTCGATTGCAGAATGATAATGCCATACTTAAGATATGGGTTTTCTTCTGTTTTAAGAGCCTCATTTATCTGTGCTACAACATCATCTGGAATAAAGTCGATTTTAAGCTTACGATTAACACCGATATACTCATTTCCTGTAAAGATTTCTGCTGTAGGTACATCATTAGGTCTGTGAATCTGACACCAACGAACTATGTTTTTTAGGCAATCTAAAGCGGCTTTTTGGCTATTATATTTAAGTGGCTTATTTCTACTCGTCAAACAAATTCTCAAATATGAAACATAATTATCTATATCTGTATTCGATAAACTTTTTAATGTTTTAATTCCTCTTGCCTTTGCAAATACTTCAAAAAATTTGAAGCACATCAAATCCTTGGCATACAAAGTGCTAATAGTCTTATTCCCAACCCTATAATTCTGCCAAACATAATCCTTTACAACATCCTTGATTTCTTCACTTGAAATATAGGAAAAATCAAACTTAAAGTTTCTTCCATAGTGTTGTGAATCCTTGTCATTGTCAACGATGTTCCATACATCACCATCTGGTCTACTTGCCATCAGAGCCACCTCCAATCAATGTACTCTGATTCCAATACCTTGAAAGACTGTCCTCAATGTACAGATTAGAGAGATGTGTGTACTTCTGAGTAGTAGATAAATGTTCATGTCCCATAATCATTCTTACAACACTTACATCCATTCCAGACTGCACAAGGTTAGAACAGAAGGTATGTCTTAAATCGTGGAAGTTAAAATCCACACCGATTTCTTTCTGTACCTTTTTAAGCTTGTCATAAGCTGCACGATAGGTAAGTTGTTTACCAAGCTGTCTTTTCTGTTCTGATACGAAGATGTAACTATGGTCTGTATCAATAAGGTTTCTTTCTTCCATGATAAAATCATCAAGTTCCTTAATAAGTGACATAGGTACATACAAATCCCTAGTCTTACCTTTTGACTTTATCTGCTGAAAGCAACCTACTAACTGTGACATATCCGGTAACGGTACGGAGTCTATTTCAAGGTCTAAAACCTCTTGTATTCTTGCACCTGTAAGATAAAGCATCTTGTATAAAAGAATATCTCTACGCTTGTCTAAACGGCTTAAAAACAGTTCCATTTCATCATCAGTAACAAGGTTAATCTTATAATCACTTTCCTTTACCTTGAAGATAGATTGCTTTGTTTTGTTATCAGACTTTGCGTGTTCCAAAATACCCTTAAAGGCATTAAATGGTCTGTTTACATCATGCATCAAAATAGGATTGTCTATTTCCTGTATATCTGCTTCAAACTGATAAAACATATGGATTGTACTTAAAATACGGTTGATCGTTTTATTCGTTCTCTTGCTTTCTTTATTCAGTGCTATCACATCATCATCTGATGCTCTGAGATAGTCTATAAACTCAGCAATCATCTTAGGTGTAACCTTGTCATACTCATATCCATTTGTCTCAAGAAACTCCCAATAGGTTCGTAAATCGCTACCACTTGCCTTTAAGGTATTGAGAGCCTTATCTTTTTGTCTTTGAAATTTCAGATAGTCGTATACTGGCTTTACAATTCTCATCTCATTATCCAGTAGAACAACTGTCTCTCTTCCTTCATGTTCAATAACATGTAGTTCCATGTATCAAATACCTCCAATACATTTACGATATGTCTATAATGTTAAAATGTCTCTTATTACTTTATATTTTAGCATAAACAGAACATATGTTCAACCGCTGTTCTACTGTTTAATAATTATTTAATATTCAATTATTAAGGTACACATACTTTACAATGATATATCCTAACAAACCCTTATATTTACTGAGTTTATTAGGATATATTTATTATTTAACTTACTATACATTAACTACTAAAGATAACATAATCTTACCTCCCTAGCCTAAATAAATTGTTCTTTTTCTAACATCACTCCATTTTGTATAAACTTTCTTTTTGTTCTTGTATCTGTATGCTCTAATTTTTACGCCTAAAGATGATATCTCACCATTTACTCTTTCATTCATTCTTGCAATTTTCTTACGAAATTTCTTTGAAAGTTTTGGTTTCTTTACTGTAGTTTTTAAATAAACTTTATCTTTTACATTATCAAGATTATATACCCTTACTACAACTTCATAGCCCTTGGCTCCTTTAACTTCATTCCATCTTTTGTAGCTTAGTAGTTATGGTTTAATATCTTTAAACTTCTTTCCGTAATTAATTTTTATCTTCGTATCAAATGCAGCCACACCTAAATTGTATTTTTTGTTTAGCGTAATGTTTTTTACTCCTATTCCCCAGAAAGCTCTTTCTCCTATGTTTTTAACTTTGCCAAGATTTAACTGAGTTAAATTAGTACACGATCCAAAAGCCCAGCGTTCTACAGTTTTTACATTCATTAAATCTATGCTTGTTAGATTATTACAAGCAGTAAAAGCAGATTCTCCAATCTTCCTAAGATTATCGGTAAAAGTAACTTTTTCTATTTTACTTCTGTAAAAAGCATCTGCACAGATAACCTTTACTGTTTTAGGAACTGCATATATTTTACATTCTTTTTGTGGTGGAAATGCATATAATTTTGAACCATCTTTAGAAAGTAATGCACCATCAACAATTTTGTATTTAGTGTTTTTTTCTGACACTTCAATGTTTTTTAGATTTCTAAATTCCCACATATCCGGAACCTGACCTAAATAATTTTCATCCAAATAAATTTGTGTATATTTCTCAGGATCCTGAATTTCCTCCATGTTTGTCAATTTTTCAATTAGTGTATTAGTGTTTTCTACTCCACTTACCCAGGTTGTACCACCACACGAACCTGTTACTAATAATACAGATGCCATCAGCATTGTACACATGTTTCTTAATAATTTTCTCATATTCATCGCCTCCTATTTGATTTAATACTGTTATAACAATGTAACGTTAAAAATTTTATTTTTATTGCATGATGTTCACAACACTTGTTACTAATTTGACCTTTTTTAATATCTTGT